>Ga0307433_1000057_pt1 | contig 97100 bp, 81 predicted proteins | sample SalMarWE160210MG_FD_202166 | JGI IMG/M metagenome (GOLD analysis project Ga0307433, IMG submission 202166) | Salt marsh sediment microbial communities from the Plum Island Ecosystem LTER, Massachusetts, United States - WE1603-210 | ecosystem: Environmental > Aquatic > Marine > Intertidal zone >...
TAAGTTGTTCAATAACAACAACATAACACGACTTGTCATTCCCGCGAAAGCGGGAATCCACTACATTCGTTACATTCCTGGATCCCTGCTTTCGCAGGGATGACAGTACGAATCGGTCAGTTTGAGTAAGATAATTGAATCTGTTAAGGATGACTTAGTTCCTGCAAAGCGGGTGCCCTTCCTTTATTTTTGCTCTTTGATTTTTAACCTTTAATTTTCCTTATACCAGTATTTTTCAATTTCTTCGAGTGTCTTGCCCTTTGTCTCCGGCACAAATCGCCAGACGAAGACCAGCAGGCAAACGCAAAAAATGCCGTAAATCCAAAACGGAAAGCCGCGATGAAACTTTTCGATCAGCCAGGAATTCTCATCCATCATCGTGAAAGTCTGCGTAACGATGTAGTTCGACATCCACAGAAACACCGTAGCGACTCCCATTGCACGCCCGCGAATCCGCGTCGGGAATATCTCCGACAGAATCACCCATGTCACCGGCCCCACCGAAAGGGCGAAGCAGGCGATATAACCGAGAATAAAAATCAACAGCCACATACCCGTCGTCTGCTGCAGGTAGCCGGCAAAGCCCATCGCCGCCAGACAGATTCCCATCCCCGCCGAGCCGATCAGCATCAGAGGTTTTCGCCCGAGACGGTCGACCATCCAGATGGCAATTACCGTAAAAGTCATATTCACCGCCCCGACGATCACCTCCTTGAGCAGGGCGGCGTTCGTGCCCGAGCCCATTTTCTTGAAAATCTCCGCTCCGAAATACAAAAAGACATTGATGCCCGTCACCTGCTGCAGGACGGCCAGCACAATCCCAATCACGAGCACGATTCTCATCCCCGGCTTAAGCAACTGGGCCAGCGAGCCGCTCTCGTGGGCAATAGCGTCCTTGATGGACTTCAATTCACGCTCTGCGTGGGCCGGGCCGCCCACTCGTGAAAGCACCGCTAATGCCTTTTCGTGCCTGCCGTACTTTGTCAGCCAGCGCGGACTTTCGGGTACAAGGAAAAGCAACGACAGCAGCAGCAGTGCCGGCAGCGCCTCCGAGCCGAACATCCATCGCCAGCCGTAGCCAACATTCCAGGCCTCGGTGCCCTGCAAAGCAATAAAATAATTCACAAGATACACAACGAGAAAGCCCGTCACAATCGCGAATTGGTTGACCGATACCATCCGTCCCCGGATTCGGGCCGGTGATATCTCCGCGATATACATCGGTGAGGTTATCGACGCGGCCCCAACTCCGACGCCGCCGATGATTCTGAAAATCACGAACATGGTGACGTTCTTAGGCAGCGCCGTACCGACCGCCGAGATAAAGAACAGAATCGCCGCGACGATGAGCGTCCTTTTCCTGCCCAGCCAGTCGCTCAGCAACCCGGCGATTGAAACCCCGATCGTGCAGCCGATCAAAGCGCTGGCCGCCACCCAGCCCTTCTGAAAGCTGGGATCAAGGTTGAAATGGGTCTCCAGAAAACCGATTGCCCCTGCGATCACGCCCGTATCGTAGCCAAACAAGAGCCCGCCCAGGGCCGCCACAACACAAACTCGTGCCACATACAAACCACTTGCCTTTTCGTCATTCGGCATTGCCACTCCTCATCCCATCGTAGGGGCGGCCCCATGTGGCCGCCCGATCGCCGATAATGAATGAGGGCAACCACGCGGGATTGCCCCTACGCGAACAGTTCTCCAGAGCGTATTTCAGCGCCCAGTCGATGAACGTCGCATGATTGTTGTTTTTATAGCTGCCGTCGGGCGTTTTGCACCTGGCGCGGGCCTCGCGGATCTGCTCGACGATTGGAATCGCCTCGGCGCCGATGCGCTGAATTTCTCTGGCGGCGTACAGAACGGTTTCTTCCCTGTCCTCTTTGAGTCCATCGGCCAGGACGGGCAGCGCCTCGGCGCATAAACCGGCCCGGCACAAAACTCCCGCGGCCGCAAATCGCACGTTCGGGCTGGCATCTTCCAGCACACCCTCGAGCGCCTCGGTCGCCGGAGCCGCCTGCGAGCCCAACGCATCCAGCGCTATCACGGCCCAATAACGCACAACGCCGTCCGAATCGCTGAGCAACTTGATGAGCTTTGGAATATTTTCCGGCCCTTTGCCCACCAGGTCGGCGGCGGCAAGAATACGCCTTTGAGGATATTTGCGTGCATTCCGAGCTATCGTGTAAGGAGTCGAACCTTCGGCACGGATGTGCATTTCAGCCTCCGGCAACAAACCCATGTCACGCGTTTGAAGCATCCAGGCGTGAAGTGTCTTACGCAGCCTTTCAAGAACGGCCTTTTTTTCGGGATGACCGACGAGGTTATCTATTTCATGCGGGTCGGCCGCCGTATCATAGAGTTCCTCGACCGGTTTAGTCGCCAACCAGAGCATTTTCTGCGCCGGCGAAAGCTCGTCTTCAGCGACGGCTCGCCGGAGTTCCTGCATAATCTCGGCCCTGTCGGGATATTCGCTCGGCTGGATGTAAGGCAGTTGCGGCAGATAATTGCGAATGTACTTGTAACGCTCATCGCGCACGCAGCGTGAAAATTCATACGCCTCGTCCACCCGGCTTGAAGCTCCGAAAACATATTTCCGCGGCGGCTGGGCCTGGCTACCGAGCAGCGCCCGGCCCTGCATATAAGCCGGGACCGGCTGGCCTGCCAGGCTTAGCACGGTGGGCGCAAAATCGATGAAGCTGGCCAGACTGTCGATTTTCTCTCCCGCCTGACATGGTGACAGGTGTTGATACCGCTCGCCGAAGCGAACCATGAGCGGGACATGAAGGCCCGAATCATAAAGCGTTCTTTTGAATCGAGGAATTCCCAGACCGTGGTCCGCGAAAAAGAAAACGATTGTATTGCCGGTCAGGCCGTCCGCTTCGAGCTGGCCGAGCAGCTCGCCCACCTGTTTGTCCATAAACGTTATCAAATCGTAATAGCGTGCCCAGATTTTCCGCACAAATTCCGTGTCGGGATAGTACGGCGGCAGCGAGATGTCGACCGGATCGTGACGTTCGTCGGGTTCGAGTTTCGAGCCGTAATTCGTTTCAAATTCTTCGTCGGAACCGTTGATCTGTCCCTGGTGTGTGGAGACAAAGTTAAACACGCTGAAGAAAGGCTGTCCGGGCCGGCGTTTGCGCCAGTGGGCCTCGTGGCTCGATTCGTCCCAGACATTGACATCAATGAAGTTGTAGTCCTTCTTATAATTGTTCGAGCAGTAATATCCCGCCGCCCGGAGATATTCGGGGAAGCACTTTATCTTTTCAGGCAGTTTGACCTCGGAGCGCAGGTGCTGGGTCCCAAGTGACGTCGCATATACACCCGTTATCAGGCACGAGCGGGACGGCGCGCAGACCGGAGCGGTCGCAAACGCTTTGGTATATCGCACGCCCTGGCCGGCCAGCTTGTCGAGGTTCGGCGTGATGGCAAGTTCATCGCCGTAACAGCCCAGGCGGGGACTGACGTCTTCACATGTAATCCAGAGGATATTGGGTTTTTCCCGAGGTGTTTTGGCAGGAGCGCTTCGCGAACCGGCCCGACATCCCGTCAGGGCGAGGGCCGAGGCGTACAGGCCGGCCTTTTTCAGGAAGTCACGACGCGAGTGAGATGAATTATTCATGATGATTTTCTCCTTTTACGTGTCGCGGGCTTCCAGCCCGCGATTCGAGGGCGGGACGCCCTCGACACTAAGAAATCCCGCAGACTGCGGACCTTAGTGCCATCGGAGCCTGTTAATTCCGCAACGAGCTGGTATTGGCCTTCTTCTTTTGGAATTTCCATTTCGAAGGCCAGGACCATTCTTCCGAGGCCGTCGATTTGGCAGTTCTTCGATTTTTCGGCCACAGTCCTTCTGTCCCGCTCGATGGCGAGGCGGACGGGCCCTTTAAATAACACAGGCAGGTCGTTAATCAGTACGATCTCGAACTTCCGCTGCGAGCCGGCGTCAAGCTGCTCGGCCCAGAAATCAATCATCAACCCGACGGGCGAAAAGGCATCTCGAACATATCGCTTGAAGTTCGGTTCAAACGTGAGCTTTTCCAGGTCGATGAAATGGTCGCTCGTGGCACCGCCTTCGGGGCGAGGTTTGTCGCCGGCCCGGGAATAACCGAGTCCGCAAAAGTGCAGCACGCCGGCACATTCGCGATGTGCTCTCCAGAATTCGGTAAGGGCTGCCAAATAACGTGCGTAAAGCTCTCGCCGGGCAGCAACGGTCGAATCGGGACCAAGCAGTTTCTCGTAAACGCTCCCGGTCAGGCAGGTAGTGGTTCCATCTCGATTCAGCCACAGCCAGCCGTATTCGTTGATAATAATCGGCAGGCGGTCATTTTCCTGCTCCTTTCTGACTGACGGCCGGCCGGAAATATTCGCCATATCCGACAGGGCAAATTTTTTGTCATCCGCCCAGTACTCGTTCCATAATTTCGAGAAGAAATAAGGATGCGTTTCAATGCAATCTTCCTGTGACTGCGGCGGCGCCCAGCCGTTGTCCCACGGCCGGTTCGACAAATCCAGATGCCGCACGGCGGCGAGGGCCTTGCCGGTCTCTTCGGTGACACTTTCGTTCTGCGCATCCCAGATGACAACGCACGGGTGGTTCCATCGCTCCCGCATCCATTCGGTATATTCCGGGATGATCCTCTCGGCCACGGGTTTTTCCGGCGCCTCGCTCAGCAGCCAGATGGGAAACTCATCCTGAATCAAAAAGCCTTCCTCGTCGGCGATGTCGTACCAGATATCCGGCGGAAAACCGATGCAGTAGCGGATCGAGTTCCAATTCATGCCCTTGAATTTGCGATGCAGGTTTCGCACCCACTCGGCCCGCCAGGGTTTGTCGCCGCGATCGGCGTCCTCGAAAAAGCGGTAGATACAGACGTTAGTTCCCCTCATGAAATACGTTTTTCCGTTCAGGACTGCCCTTCCGGTTTCTTTGTCGAACCTAAACGACCTCATGCCGAAACGAACGCTCGTATCGTCGCCTTTGGTAGCCAGTTTCAGCTCGTACAGAAACGGATCTTCCGGAGTCCACAGATTACAATCCTTGATGGGGATATCGAAGCTCACGGTAAGCTTTTGTTTGCCGGCTGCGTCGGCGATTCCCACGGCACCGCTTTCGACGTTTATGCCGGTGCGCGCCTCACGCAAACGAAAGTACAGATCGAAGGATTCACGCGCGTCGACGTTTTCAATTTCCGCGACGACTTTCACCCTGAATTGCTCGATGTCCGGGACGGTCTGGATTCGTTCGATATACGGAGCACCTGTCAGGATCAATTCGACCGAGTCGTATATGCCGGGGATGTAGAGATATTTTTCGAAGTCCCAGCCGGCCGGCATGCCCTCCGGGAGCGACTCGCGGTCGGCGCCGAGACGGACAATCAATTCGTTCCGCTGTCCGGCAGTTTTTAGAAACGGCCTGACATCGAGCAGTGCCGGTGTAAAACACGGCAGGTGCTCGCCGACGAGGCTGCCGTTAAGCAATACTTTCGTGCCGTACTTTGCCTTGTGAATCTTCAATATTGCTACATCCGTAACGTCTTTATCCAGGGTAAAGGTTCGGCGATACCAGAATGCCTGTCGCTTCGGGCTTTTTTTGCCGATTTCTTCAAACGCGGGCTTTGCCATATCGACAAGCCCCGGCACCGGGACCTTCCGCTCGAAAACGGCCGGGACCAAATCCATGCCGCCCTGGGCAACTTCCCACGTCCCGTTTAAGTCAATGACGAGCCTTCCGCTGGGTTCCGGCGTTTCCTGCCGCCTGACCTGTTCAAACGCGTCCTGGCCACAGCCGGCAAGTGCAAACAGCAACGCCACTAAAATAATAAGCAACGCTCGTTTCAGCATTTTATGATTCCTTTCTAAGTCCGACTATTATCTTCTACTTGCATAGGAAACTTGGTTTTACTTTACGAGACACTCCGCCCCAATGCATCGAACATAGCCAGCACATTTTCCGTCGGTGTGTTGCATTGAATGTTATGCACCGGGTTGAATACAAAGCCGTTCTTAGCGCCGAACACCCTAAGCCGCTCGGTCACTTCTCGGCGCACATCTTCCGGCGTACCAAACGGAAGCGTTTTTTGTGTATCTACTCCTCCTCCCCAAAAAACGATTCGTCCTCCATATTTTTCGACCAGGCGTTCCGGATCCATACCCATAGCCGAGGTTTGGATGGGATTAAGGATGTCGAAGCCGGCCTCGATAAATCCTTCAATCAGCGGTTCGCAGCCCCCGCAGCAGTGTTTCATTGTCTTCCATTGGGTGTGGGCGTGAATCCAGTCATTCAATTTTTTACTAAACGGTAGATAAAGGTCCCTATATCCATCGAGGCTGCAAAACAGCGTATTCTGGGCCGCCAAATCTGTCCCATCGACGAAGACGACATGGACTTTGTTACCCACAGCCTGATAAAGCATCTCGAAATTCTGGATCGCGATCTCCACCTGGCCGGCAAAAACCTCTTTGATATAATCCCTTCGTGTTACCGTGCTGATATACCATTCTTCGATGTCTCGAATCCCCTTCGGGTCCTTGAGGCCCGGGGCCGGGACGTGCGCAATGTCACCCAGTCCGGCGCCTGGAAGGCCCATCGCAATCGCAAGGTCGGTCTTATGAAATAACGCATCGGCCTGTTGTTCATAGAATGTCAAGTCTTCATCGGTTAATAAGGTAAATTCTTCGAGGTTATCCGCCGGATTTAACTTCGCTTCGTCGATGGGATGCTGGCGTATAATGGCATCAAAGTAGAACCCGCCCTTTGGCATCCGAGTCGAAGCCGGTACGGAAGTATCTCCTTGCGGATATTGTAAAATACTGCCATTAGGTTCCGGCTCGATATTAAAATCGCCGGGAACCAGTACGTTGGTGCCGTCGAACGTTCTCCAAGGCTTGAAGTGCGAATTCGAAAAGCCGAAATGATTCTTCGGGCCCGGTATGCCCACGACATCGATCTCCAGCGCATTCAGCAGATCCATCGCCATCTCACCAAGCATTTGATACGGTTCGTTAACTTTTACCGGTTCGCCCGGCTTATCCAAACCCAGCGCTTGGCGCAGATTCGCCACGACACTCACTTGAGCCCCACTGGTCACCGTACCGCCCAAATCAACAGGAACCCGATCGACCTGCTCGTAGCTAATTGCCTTAAGTATCCGCTCTCTGCCTGTCATCACCGACTTGTGATCAGAGTTGTTTTTCATAGAAACCACCTTATAAATTAATACAACTTTAGCTTTTCTGTCATTCCGGCTTTGAGCCCGAATCCAGAAACTCAACACTGGATTCCCGCTTTCGCGGGAACGACAAAATATGACAATTGCTATTAGAAACGGTCCGTGAACCGCCTCGAAGCAGGTATTCTATCACTTAATCACCCACATTACAAAGGTTGTGTTTTTGCAACTTATTCGAAAATAACCTCAACATGCAATTAAGTGGCAAACCGGCATTGACGATGAAAAATAGAAAAGCTTGACAATCTGGCTCTTTTTTGGAATAATTTGCTTCGCTACCCTCGGTGAAGGGTCTTTTTTTATTTTTTGAACCTGAGAAAGGATATATTATGAGAAGTTGCTCTCTTAATTTGAGAATTTTGACCTGCTTTGTGATATTTCTTGCCGTTATTCCTCTAAGCTGTAAGCCCAAAACCCCCAAGGACACGGACGCTGATAAATCATCGACTGTGCCTGCCGATTCCGGTCCCGATATCGCTGTCACTATTAACGGCGTCGACATTCTCGAAAGCGAGATAGAAAAACACGTCAAATCCCGGCTCGAGATGATCGCCAAACAGTCCGCTCAAATGCCGCCTTCGTTTGCCGAGCAGTATGCCAAACAGCTCAGAGAACAATTCATCGAACAAACGATCCGCAGGAATTTGCTGGATGAAAAGGTAAAGCAAGCCAATATAGTAATCACAGACGAACAGGTGATGAGTACGATTCAAGAAATTGCCGCGGCCCAGAAAGAACCCTTGTCAGTAGAAGAATTCAAGAAGAAATTGGAGGAATACGGACAGAGTTTTGATAATGTAAAAGAGGATGTTCGAAATGGATTGGCACGCAATCAGTTCATGGAAGCACATTGGGCCGGGAAAATTGATGTGACGGAAGAAGATGCCAGGAAATATTATGACGAGAATCTCAAGCAGTTCGAACAGCCGGAACAAGTCAGAGTAAGCCACATTCTCATCAAACCTGTGCTCACCGATCCTAACGTCGATCCAAACGTCGATCCATACGAGGACAAAGCAAAGGCCAGAGCAAAGGCCAGAGAAAAAGCTGAGGATCTGCTCAAACAAATCAAAGACGGAGCAGATTTTGCCGAATTAGCCAAAACCCATTCTAACTGTCTTTCGGCCCAGAGTGGCGGCGACCTGGGATTCTTCCCCAGAGGTGAGATGGTCCCTGCTTTTGAAAACGTAGCTTTCGAACTGGAAATTGGACAGATCAGCGAGATCGTGGAAGCCGAGTACGGATACCACATCATAAAAGCTACCAATCATAAAAACGCCAGTACGACTTCGCTCGAGCAGGCCAAAGACGATATCATAAAACAACTAACGCAGACGAAGCAATCCGAAATCGCTGAGGAGTATATTGAATCACTAAAGGCCGGCGCGAAAATAGTCTATCCGGCGGGCAAAGAACCGTCTTCTCAAACAAATAATCCGTGACGATTCGTTCGAGTTATGAGGCACTATTCAATAGCGTAGTCGGATCGAGGTTGGCTGCTTCGATGTCTTTGAAGTACTTTGTCGTCCCGACCTTCAGTTCAATTGTGGCCTCGTCGTCACAGACGATAATCCCTTTAGGGTGCATTTGCAGAGCGCTAATTGTCCAGATATGATTTACGCTCCCTTCGATGGCGTGTTGTAATGCACGAGCCTTGTTATGACCGTTTACTATAATGAGCACTTCCTCGGAATCCATAACCGTACCGACACCCACGGTCAGAGCCGTTTTGGGGACTTTATTGATGTCATTGCCGAAGAATCGCGAATTGGCCACAATCGTATCGTAGGTGAGCGTCTTGACGCGTGTTCTGGATGCCAAAGATGAGCCGGGCTCATTAAACGCGATATGACCGTCGGGGCCGATGCCCCCGAGGAAGAGGTTTATGCCGCCAACTTTCTTCATCTTTGCTTCATAGTTCGCACACTCGGCCTCTAAATCCGGCGCGTTTCCATTGAGAATATTTACATTTTCTTTTTCAATATCCACATGGCTGAACAGGTTGTTCCACATAAATGAATAGTAGCTTTCGGGATGATCCTTCGGAAGGTTCACATACTCATCCATATTGAAGGTGATAACATTTGCGAAGGAAACCGTCCCTTTCTTGTTGAGTTTTATCAACTCTTTGTACACTCCCAGCGGTGAAGAGCCCGTGGGAAGACCCAAAACAAAAGGTTTGGCCTTGGTTGGGCCAAATTCATTTATGCTCCTGGCGACGTAATTTGCAACCCATTTGGACGCTAACGCATAATCCGGTTCAATAATCAATCTCATAAGTTATCTTCTCCTGAATATAGTAACCATAAAACGCAGTTCGCCGGATGATATATTACCGGTCGTTATTTTTGCAAAGCATTTTTAGAACCGAACGGACTACAAAACCTTCAATTCGGTTGATTCCGGCACAGCTCTTCCATTCGGCCGACCAGCTCATCTCCAAGCGATGTTTTGCGGACGATATGTTTTTCGATTTCCAGGACAAAGCTGTTTTCTTCGAATGTTCCCCTGACCTGCTCGAAATCGGCCTGTTTTGTTTCCTGTGAGCCATCGAGTCCGTATCCGGTTTGAGCAGTAGCGGTAAATTCCTTCCTGGCATCGGAATAAAGCATATTGTCAAGCTCGACAACAGCCTTTTTCCATTTTTTAGTCAGTTCGATTATATTATCGGCTGTCATTTCATCCATTGCCTTACCCAGATTTTCCAGCAGGACTTTTGCCGCCCAGGCCCACTCGTATTCAGGATAATTTTCGTGCATCGACTGAAAAACGTCTGCTACCTGTTCCAGTGAGCTAATAGAACCGTTTTCGATATCAGAAAGCAATTTTTCCACGGCCTCTTCCGGAGCAAACATGCCGGCCATATCCACCCATCTGCCCGGCCCGATACTGTTTTGCGGCTTCAGCGCCGCTCTAAGCTGGTCAGAATTTTCGAACTGCTTACCTTCCAATCGCTTGATTAAACAATTGCCCAGGAACTTATCGATACCCATCTGGTATAATTTGACGCCGCGATCTAAAGATGAATTACTAATTTTGACGCTGTGGTAGGTGAAGTACTCGGATGATTCCCCGGATGTCGCTTTGAGCTTGCATAGCAAGTTACGGCCATTGATCATCTTTTGTATCGTATACGGACTAAGGAGCTTGAAGTTGATATGATCGAGTTTGTGGGGGTCTTTTCTTCTGTCTCGTTTCGGCCATTTCCGGGCGTCTCGAACCGTTCCTAAGCTGCGAAGATTCACGCCGGGAGCAAGAATACTCTCATCCTCATGCTCAATAAGGTACGAGAAAGGCAGGTCCGAGGTATCGGAATTTCTGTAATGCCGGCCCATTACAACAGTGAACGCCCCGACTTTTGCCGGCCAGAGGATATACGAATCGCTCGCTGTCTTGGAACCTCGTTCGACGACGCCTTGATGAACGGGCCCGAACTTGTACATGTGATTGCTTTGGTTGGTCCCGCTGCCCGCATTCAGAAAGGAAAACAAACCGGAAATCAGCAGCGTGGATTTGTGATGCGTAACGGTGTAGGGCCCGGCGAATATTGCGCATGCCTCACCGTGGAAACCGCCACAGTTGGCAAAGAATACGGAGTTTTCCGCTGAATACTGCCTGGATAAAACAGTGCCCTGGCCTACGAAACATTTATAAATTATTACGCCGTCCGTAATCTCCGAGCCGCTGCAGACGATAAAATCCTCTGCAAAAACGCCTGGTCCGATATGAACCGCGTCCTCGATACAACTATTGATGGAACCGTTTTCTAATTTGTTGACTCCCTCAATTAAACTCGCCGGACCAATCTTGACATTCTTTATTACCCGGCAGTTAATCAGCCTGGCCCCTTGGCCGACCAGGCCCATCGAAGAGGTAGCAGAAGCCGTATAGCCAACTATCATTTTTCGCAGTTTTTCAATTAGCTGCGGCCGGTGACGGTAGAATGCCAAAATATAGGCCGTCTGAGCAGACAGATTGTCGTAAATCGGTATTTCCCTGCCCCCGGCTTCGTTAACAACGGCAACTTGAACTCCATTGCCAAAGCTGCTCTCACCCTCCACGGCAAGCAGCTCAATATGGTCTATCACAGCGTCATTTTCGATGACGTAGTTCGCGATGTAGTTTCTTACCCGGCTTATATAAACATTATTGCCGATCGTGCAGTTATGAATCGTCGCGTCACTAATTCCCGTCGGTTTTGAAACACCGCCGAAAAAAGATACCCGTTTTTCAAATACTCCCAGTTTCACGTGTCCGGAAAAATGTGTCGATTTCACAGACTCTGCGTTGAAGCCCTCGGCAACCTGAACCTTCGACCAGTCTTCGCTGCTACATCCCTGACGAGCTAATTGGTCAATTTGCTCGGCGGATAGCGAATGAAAGTCCCCCTGATAGCAATTAGATTCTGATGTCATATTATTCTTTTCCTGTTACTATAAAGCTCGTTCTAATGAGCGCGGCGTATAACTCTATTATTTAACCAGCGCTTTCATTACAAATTTTCACCTTGTATTCGACAAAGCAAATATTACATACCCGAATCCATTAAATCAATACATTTTAACAAGCTAACTGTTACGTAATGATGTTTGACAAAGCCTATGCAAAGAATCACATAGTGGACAGGCCCAATGACACAAGCATTTTTATTATAGTCTCTACAATATTTTCAGCAAAATTTGGAGTAATCCATTGGCAGGTGCCGATGATTATTGTATAAGGGATTATACTATTAGACAAGGGCTCTATACCGCGCCTATGAGCAGCACCTGTATTGCCGCAAGTCGCAAAATGGGTATCGAAGCGTAAATCAAAGCTCGATAAGTGTGGTTTGGGATTTTAATCACCTGTGAGTTCTTCGCGTTCAGGGATGATATTTTGCCAAAAGATTGCGAAGTGGAAATACTCAAGGATGAGGTTATGCCAAATCAGGCAAGAGTAGCAAAAGTTTTAGCAACACTGTTGGCATCAATGACAATCGGGGCGATTGTTTTACTGGCGCTGGGACATAATCCTCCATCGGCAGGCCCATTCTCCCTTTGGACCTATTACAGCCTCGATCCTGTCAAAAAAGCCATTTCTACACAAGCCACCCAATCTCCTGACAATTGGAATAGTATCCAGATTTACTACAGCAATACTTCGACCGGTAACATCGAGCAGTTAGCCTCGCTCAACGGTCTGGCAAATCCCGATGATATAAACTGTCACTTCTGTATATATAATGGCTTCGGTGGCACCGACGGCCAGATACAGACAACTAAAAGATGGCAAAAACAGTCGCCGGCTACCTCTGCAGGCAGCAATAAGACCATCCGGATTTGTATTATAGCCGACGGAAAGACCAAACACCCAACCGATTGTCAGCTAAAACGGATACAAGTGCTTATCGATGCACTATGCAAAAAGTTTCGCATCCAGTTCAGATCCATCGACTACCCAAGCGAGTGGAGTTAAAAACGCTTAAAAATCACACCTAATAGTCAGCCATCTGAGCGTTCGTTTTCATAAAAAAGACTGGATGTGTATCGGACATACCCACATCCAGCCGTTTAAGGAGGGCTGTTATATGCAAACAGCACCATGACTATCTTCACAGTAATTCAGTGCGAACTATTGCTATCCAAAATCTCCCAAGCTCAGCTTTTTTTGACATTTTTCGACGCTTTGCAGAATTACGCTTTCTTCTTGCCTTGAAATACCGATCCTCCATTTACGCCCAGCGACTTGGAGGCCGATTTTATGATAGTTCTAATAACATTCCGCAGGGCAATGATATCTTCAGCGATTATCAACATAACCGCTGCTTTAATATCAGTATTGATTTTCTTTTTCACTTCTAACGCTCCCTTAATGGGCCCTGCTTTTATCTTCCTGTACCATCTTCCTATATATAAAGACGTGGTTAGAACGGAATTTTATTTCAGTTTTCGGAAAAATATTCTAAAAAAAGTAAAAACCTTGTTTTCAGGCTGTTTAAGCCGTTTATTTTAGCAGGTTTAAGTTTTTTTTTCTCCGTGAGAGTCGGATTGTTGTATCAGATGTCGGATTAATCCATTTCCAGGTATGTCCAGTCCCTGCCTTCAGAACTCCTGTGCCAGGCTCGGATTTTTCAACTTTGGATATTTCAGTTTCCTCGCCGCCGGAGCAACGACCACACGTAATAAACCGGGATGCCCACGAGAATGCTCCCGAGGCTGTATATCGAAGGTTTGGGCCACTGCATGAACGCGAACACAGTCATAAAGAGGATCACAGCCATGAAAATCGCCGGAACAACCGGGTATCCGGGAACGCGAAACGGCCGTTCCATCTCAGGTCTGCGCCATCGAAGAACATATACTGCACCGATAAAAAGCATCGCAAAGACCGATAATCCCACTGAGGCATACTTGTACAGGTTCTGGAAGTCCGTCACGAACAGAATAATGATCGCGCATATGCTCTGCGCGAGCATCGCGTAGATGGGAACCCGCCCCTTCGGACTGACGTATGCCGCCGCCGAGGGGAACAGACCATCCTTAGCCATGGCGTAGTAGACCCGCGGGCCGGTAATAACAAAAGCGCTCACTGTAGCCAGAAACGTCAATCCGAGCAGAACGGAGAAAACACTGGAAACCTTCGGCCCAAACAGATTTTGGACCGCGAGTTGGGGAACCTGCTCTGCATTGTCAAATCCTACATCTGCCAAAGGCACCGCGTAGGCGAAAACAAGATTGAGAGCCAGGTACAACACGACCACCAATCCGGCGCCGAGCAGCAGGGACCGCGGGAGAATCCGGGCCGGGTTCTTGATCTCGCCGGCCAGGTAGCTGGCGGCGTTCCAACCGCTGTAGGCAAACATAACGTAGAACAACTGCGTAGCTGCGGTACCAAGCTTAATCTGCCCTATCGGCTGCCCCTGGGCGATGTGTGCCAGCCGCCCTTCGCCGAACAGAAACGCCAACACGACCAGAACTACAAACAGACCTAACTTGAGAAGCGTCGTTAGATTCTGTGTCCAGGCGGACTGACGGTGACCAACGAGATTAGGCAATGTGATAAGAAGGATCATGGCCGCGGCCGTGATTTTGATTATAGGACCAGTCTTATCCTCGGCCAATCCGAACGGCGTCAACAGGTATAAGGCTGCGATATAGCCGGCAACAGCCAGCGGGGCCGAAAAGCCTACAAAAAACGATGTCCAGCCGGAAAGAAAGGCGGGCATCGGGCCGTACGCTTCACGAAGGTAAACATATTCACCGCCCGCCCGGGGCAGAGCAGCGGCTAACTCCGCAACGCAAAGGGCACCGCACAAGGCGAGCAGGCCCCCGAGGGCCCAGAGCCCGAATATGACATAGTAGTTCTGGAGCGAAGCCATCATGTATCCGGGCGAGACCAGAATTCCAGTCCCCACCATGCTGGCTATTACTACGTAGGTTGCGGTTGACAGGCCAAACCCTCTTTGCAGCTCTTCATTGGACGTTACGCCCATAGCTTGTTTCGCCAAAGCCAGCACCTCCGTTTCACTAATATCAGTTAGTAAATTCCATTTATGCTTTCAGCGAGTTGGCCAGCATCCGATCCCAGATCCGGCGCTGCTCAATCAGCGCCTGGACGCGGTCCGGGACCTTGTCGCTGGCTTCTAATAACTGCCAGCCGCTCCAGCCCATTTTCACCAGCAGGTCCATTTGAAGCTGGTATGGAAATTCCGTATCTTCGAGATTATGCAGATGGAGCGTATCGCCCAGCAAATCCTTCACAAGGTTAAAGTTAGACTCGAAACCCTCGCCCTTAGTATCCCTCTTGTCGCTGTTAAGCTTCACCCGGACACTCGGCTGAACAACCTTATCCATAATCGCCCTGATGGTCGGCAGCTCGCCCGCATCGCCGTGTGCTTCCAGGCGAATCTCCTGCCCATAGTCGGCGGCGAACGCACCTATGACGTTCAACGCTTTGGCAATCTGCTCGACGGTTTTTTTCCGCGGGACGCCGTCATGAAAGCTGTTCGGAAAAACTCGCACACCGCTGCCTCCGACGTCCCGGCTGAGCTTGATATAAGCCCTGGTATTTTCTATCGCTGAGTCAAGCTCCGCCTTCTCGGGCGAATCATACCGTTCACCGCTGGCAATTCCTACGAGACAAACAGGGCTATCTTCGAAACGTTTCTTAACTTCGCTGCGCTGCCGGGCGTCCAGGTCCAGCTCGATCCCGTGAGCGTAGGACTGGCTGGTTCGCAGCTCAACGCCGAACACCTCGGCTTTGGAGCAATTTTTAATCAAGGTCGGCACATCCCAGTCCTGGCCCCACTGGTAGGTCGTGAATCCGAAACGCGTCCGGGCGGGAAGTTTTTCAGTCTCTGCGGTTTTCATAGAATCGCACGAGGTCAAAACGGCCGCCGCAGTGACACCGGCTGTAACGCATAGTCCGCGACTAAGAAAATCTCGGCGTGAAAGTTCTTTTCGGTTCGAAGAAATCATTTTTAAAAGCTCATCTCAAATTAATATCTATTCAGTTATTTTCACTGTCGTTTCTTAAGCGTCACGCCGATACCTGTAGTCTGCTTGTGCAGGAAGACGGTTTCCAGTTCCGGGTTTGTCGTAATCGCTTCCAGATAGTCCTGCATCTGCGAGCCTACATCGGTCGTATTGTGGGCCAGAATCAGCCCCCCCGGCCGCACCAGCGGCAGCAGCTTGTTGAGATAGTCGAGGTAACCGTCCTTGTCCGCATCGATGAAAACAATGTCGATAGGTTCTTTGAGCGTTGTCACTTTCTCGTGCGCATCGCCCTCGATAATGGTCACGAGCTTATCGACGCCGGCCCGCTTGAAGTTCTCACGGGCCAGCGAAGCCCGCATGGGGTCGATTTCGAACGTGGTCAGCTTGCCGCCGGTGGTTCGCAGGGCCAGGCAGAACCAGATTGACGCGTACCCGTTGGAGGTGCCGATCTCGACGACGTGCCTGGCGCCGGTCGCCTCGGCGAGCAGCCGCAACACCCTGCCGTCTTCAGGCGGCACGCTCAGCATCGCACTGTACTGGTCATGGAGCATTTCCTCAAGCACCTTGAGGATTCTCTTTTCCTGCATTTGCGCTACGCCGGGTTCGCTCTCTGTCTTCTGGGCGATCAGGCACCCGGCCACCGCTAAGACGACCACCGCCGCAATCGCCGAGATGGTCTTGTCTGACATTTGCCGCTCCCTTATAAATCGCGATTACTTATCGTTCTGCCACGCCTGACATAGATTAATTCGAATAAATCCAAGAGCGAACTTTATTGCGGTTCGTCGGAAATTTCCACAAAAATATTAAGAAAACGTTCTCAGAGCTATTTCAGCCCCGCCTATATCAAGAACCACAATCTGATTATTGACTCTGGCGTTTCTTGAGGGTCACAGTAACACCTTGAGCCTGAATCGTATCCAGGTTGGGATTCTTGGTGATAGCATCGATGTAGTCCTGCCCTATCATGTCGATATTGTGTGACAGAATCAGACCGCCCGGTCGCACCAGCGGCAGCAGCTTTGTAAGATAGTCCAGGTAACCCTCTTTATCCGCATCGATGAAAACAACGTCAATGGGCCCTTTGAGCTTCATAACGTTCTCATGGGCGTCACCCATGACAAGTGTAACCATATTATCGACGCCGGCCCGTTTGAAGTTCTCGCGGGCCAGTGAAGCCCGGCCTTCATCAATATCATGAGTGGTTAGCTTTCCACCCGTGGTCCGCATGGCAAGACAGAACCAGATGCCGGAGTACCCGTTGGACGTTCCGATTTCGACAACGTGCTTTGCTCCGATGGCCTCGGTGAGCATTCGCAGGATTCTGCCGTCTTCCTGCGGCACATTCATCATCCCTCTCCTCTGGTTCTGGTCCATATCCTCAAGGACGCTCAAAATCTTTTTCTCTTGTTCGTTAGCCGGCAAAGGCGCTTGCCCCTGAGGAGCCGCCCTCCCGCCGCCTCGCCTGCCGCCGGGACTCCTGCCGGGCGGCTGGGCCTTTAAACTCTCAACTACCGCCAACAACAACGCCGCCGCCAGAACCACCAGCATAATCTTCTTTACCATCTTGTACTCCTTTCGAAATCAGATTTCATTTGTCTTCTTAATGTATGGACTGCCTCTGTTAGGGGATATAGACGGATGCGAGTGCAGGATTTATTGCAGCTTTCGAGAATACTTCACAAAAACACTCACCGGCGCTCAGTCGTTAAGATTTCTTATAGCGGCGTTTTTCAATAGACCAAAGTCTTTTTTCTCAGTAAGAACCACCCACGCCCGCCAGTCTTTTTTGCTGATTCGCACGGGTTCGATGGTCTTTACGTCTTTGAGCCAAACGAGGATGCAATATTTGCAGTCCATCTTACTCTGCCAGTGCTCGTCGCCTCCACCGATATCGTGGTCATATCGCTGCTTCAATTCCAGAATCCTTCCCGGCGTCAGATCCTCAAAATTCTTAACCGCCTCAACAGTTGCTGTTGCACAGACAGGTCCGGAGCTGATTTTCAAAAATAACTTATCGCCGGCAAAAACACGCCCGAAAGCAGGATGCCTGGTTTTATAAAGACGCAATTCGATTCGCTTTCGACCTTCCAGAATCATATCCAAATAAGGTTTTTTCAGGATGACCAGATGATAATTCGCCATTGTTCTGCCGGTGGTTATCAACATTTTCTATTTCTGTTTCAGAACGTCAGTCACGGCACGAATGTGTTCGGGCGATGTTCCACAACATCCGCCCACAAGTCTCGCTCCGGCACCGAGGCACTCGGCAATCCCCGCCGCAAAAGACGCCGGGGCCATTTCGAACACTGTCTTGTCGCCGATTAATTTTGGCCTGCCCGCATTGGGCTGCGCCAGAACGGGCAGCGTTGTTGCCGACTTGAGGAAAGAGACAACAACCGCCATCTGGGCCGGATCGAGATCGCCGCAGTTGGCACCAATGACATCCGCCCCGGCGTCGGTCAGACTCTTGGCGCATTGCTCCGCGGAGTCACCCATCATCGTCCTGCCGCCTTTTTCTTCGGTTTTGAACGCCATCGAGACAATTACAGGTAACGAGAAGTTTTCTTTGCACGCGCGAAGGGCGCAAAGCGCCTCGCGCAAATCAAACACCGTCTCGATGATAAATCCGTCAACTCCCGATTCCGCCAGGATGCCGGCCTGCTCCCTGAAAGCATCGTAGAATTGTGACTCCTTATAAGTACCGTAAGGTTCGAGCAGTTGACCGGTAGAGCTAATATCGCCAAGGACATATCGTTCTTTGCCGACGGCCTTTCGTGCCAATTCGGCACCGGCCTTGTTCACATCTCGCACGGAAACGCCGAGGTCGTGCGTCTCGATAAAAATACGGTTCATCGTCAGAGTATTTGTCGTCAGGGCATCACATCCGCAGGCGGCATATTGACGCTGGATCTCGAGCACCGTTTCCGGAGCATCGAGATTATTGCCCGCCCGGCCCATCAAGCCGCGTTTGTCCAATTCCGTACCGATGGCACCGTCGAGCAAAATTATCCCGTCATTTTCTAATACCTTTGAAAACTGCATTAGTAATTCATTCCACACCGAGCCCGATCAACTCATCCTTAACCTGATCGATAGTCTTAAAAAGAATGGTATTTAATCCAACGTCTTTGGCTCCTCGTATGTAATCCTGCCTGTCGTCGATGAAGACTGCCTGTCCGGCCTTCGAACCGAGCCTCTCTAACGTAATCTCATAGATCCTTCGCTCAGGTTTCATAACGCCCTCGACACACGAAAAAACGAGCACGTCGAACATATGGTAGTCCCGCTCGTAAAAAAACTCTACCGCCGGCAGTTCCGTATTGGACAAAAACGCTGTTTTATAACCCTTATCGTGCAGTGAAGAAGCAAGGCGGAACATCTCCTGTTTCGGAACATAAGCGGACCGGAAGGCTTCATACCACTGCGATCGCGCTGTCGGCATCGATTTGCCCAACTTACTGGATATCTGCTGCCAAAATTTCTCTTCGCTGATCTTACCCTTGTGGAACTCATCCAGAAATAAATCGTTTACCGGCGTGTAATCTTCGAGCGGCACGCCGAAAGCCTCGGAGCAGTACCGTAAGAGCCCCGGCCTCGGGTCGTCTATAAGCACCCCTCCCCAATCGAATATGACCGATTCTATTTTTTCCATTTTAAACAATCCAGCTATAGCCCATCTAATTATTTCCCGTCAGAGCCCGTCGAAGGGACAATACAACGGTTCAACCGACATAGCAATATTTTTCTACATTACACATTCAAGCAATTGCCTTTGGTCTTTGACGAACGGCCCATTGCATTCTATAATCAAAACGATTTACCGAAATATTAACGTCGGAGGTCGTGCTATGGAATATCTTTTAGCTTTTGTAATTGGGGCAATATGTACAGGTGCTCTTGCTTACCTTTTAAGTCACAGGAAAACTAAACAGCTTGAAGATGAAATCAGAGCAGAATCCGAAAGACGGATTGTCGCAGAGGAAAAGAGTTCTCGTATTCCCGAATTAGAATTGGCCATAGAACAAAAGGAGAATGAGAATTCTCAAATACGTGAGGAACGCACTTCATTGAGAACAAGACTTGATGAGCAACAAAAAGCATGGGAAGAGAAACAGAATTTGCTCAACGAAGCTAAGGAAAAGCTTTCTGACGCATTCAAGGCCCTTTCTGCCGAGGCTTTGAAGAACAGCAATACACAATTCTTAAAATTGGCGGAGGAAAATCTGGGAAAATTCCAGGAAGGTGCGAGGGGAGACCTTGAAAAACGTAAGCAGGCTGTGGATGAACTGATCAAGCCTCTTAAAGAATCTCTCAAAAACGTGGATGGCGCCCTAAAGCAAATCGGAAAGGACCACTCAGGAGTTAGGGAGAAGATCGAATCGCTTCTTACCTCGGAAGCACAACTGAAAAGAGAAACCGCCAATCTGGTAACCGCCCTGAAAAAGCCTACCGTGCGGGGCCGGTGGGGTGAAATGCAGTTGCGTCGTGTGGTTGAAATCGCCGGTATGATCAAACATTGCGACTTTTTAGAGCAGCAAAGTACCAATTCGGATGCTGGACGCACCCGGCCGGACATGATTATCAGGCTGCCAAGTAATAGAATGGTAGTGGTCGATTCAAAGGCGCCTCTGCAGAGTTATCTGGAATCGCTGGAGACCACGGATGAGCAAATACGGATCGAGAGACTGAGAAAACATGCCGGCCTGGTTCGTACGCACATTAAAAACCTGGCGGCCAAGGGCTACTGGGAGCAATTCCAGCCGACTCCGGAATTCGTTGTTATGTTCCTGCCGGGCGAGATGTTTTTCAGCGCCGCTCTCGAACAAGATCCAAGCTTAATTGAACTCGGTGTAGACAATAGAGTAATACTGGCTACTCCGACTACTTTGATAGCGCTCTTGCACGCCGTGGCCTACGGCTGGCAACAGGAACAAATTGCCAAGAATGCTCAGAAAATCAGTGACTTAGGAAAAGTACTCTACAGTAGACTTTGCACCTTCGTGGAACATTTCGGCAATCTTAAAAAGGGCTTGGATCGTGCCGTAGAGAGTTACAACAAAGCTGTGGGATCTATGGAGCGAAGCGTTTTGGTTCCTGCAAGGAAATTCAAGGAATTGGGCTCCATTTCAGGTCAGGACATCGATACGTTGGAACCTGTAGACAAGGCGACAAGGATGATTCAGTCGCCAGAAACCGACGATGGATCAAACGATATAACTTCCGAAGGGGAAGAAAAAGAACCCCCGGTGGAACCGGGGGCTAAATAGGGGTATGTTTGTGGCAAAGACGCTGGGATATATGATTACCTGGACGACTTATGGCACGTGGCTGCAGGGCGATGGACGCGGATATGTGAAAAATGGACAAACTTACGACGGAAACAAGGCCCTGATGCAAAGAAACATAAAATTACAAGCACAGGATATGATCAAACTATCGAGAAACCAGCAACAAGTAGTGCGAAAAGCCATTACCGAGGAAGCTAAATCGCAGGACCAACATCTTTATGCATTGTCCGTCCAATCGAATCATGTTCATATGGTCGCCGAATACACCCGGCAACCAATCAGTTATATAGTGGCTTATTACAAAAAATCCGCCCGGCTCGCGATGAAAGCTGCGGGCCACAACGGCAAGCTTTGGACAAAGGAATATGACAAAAGGTTTTGTTTCGACAGAACAGCTCTGGAGCAAAGAATAAAATACGTTCAAGAGCACAACAAATAATATTTAGCCCCCGGTTTCACCGGGGGTTCTAAACGTTACATACTCAGTACTTTATAAAGGATACATATTATGTCAGAAAACTACGATTGCATTATCGTTGGCGCCGGGCCGGCGGGTTTGGCGGCGGCTCTTTATACCTCCCGCGACAGGCTGAAAACCCTGGTCCTTGAAAAATTCATGCCGGGCGGACAGATTAACAATACAGACAGAATAGAAAACTATCCCGGCATCGAGCGCATCGACGGGCCGGGCCTGATCGAACAGATGCAGAAGCAGGCCCAGACGTTCGGCGCTGATATAAAGACCGGCGGCGAGGTAACCAGCCTGGAAAAACTCAAAGACAGCAAAATCGCTGTCAATTGCGACAAGGATAAATACATCGCGAGGACCGTCATTTTGACCCCGGGCAGCGACTATCGCAAACTCGGCATCCCGGGCGAAGACGAGTTTCGCGGTTCGGGCGTCAGCTATTGCGGAACCTGCGATGCGCCATTCTTCAAGGGAAAGCACGTCCTCGCCGTCGGGGGAGGCAATACCGCGGTCGAAGAAACGCTGCACCTGGCCAAATTCGCCGCGAAGGTCACGATGATACACCGCAGGGACGAATTTCGTGCCGCGAGGATTCTCGTCGAGGAACTGCTTCAAAAAGCCAACGAACCGAACTCGAATCTGATAATCAAGTACAGCACCATCGCCACCGCCATCCGGGGAGAGGGCAAAGTCCAGTCGGTCAAGCTCAAAGATGTTAAGAGCAACAAAGAAGAAGATTATGCCTGCGACGGCGTGTTCGTTTTCGTCGGCATGGAGCCGAACACCGGATTTCTCAAAGGTTTCGTGGAGCTGACCGACAAAGAGTTCATCAAGTGCGACTGCGCTTACCTTCGCACGAACGTACCCGGCGTGTTTGTGGCGGGCGACTGCAGAATCGGAGCGGCCATGCAGTTAGCCACGGCCGTCGGCGACGGCGTCGTCGCCGCTATGATGCTCAAGCAGTACTTCCGGGACCCGAAATGGTGGAACGAGCCGGTCGCCGATATACTTCAACCGGGCGGATGGTAAAATCCGAAAAAAGAACCGGAAATTCGAACAAGAATTTTTCGGTTTTCAGCTTCCTGGTTGACGAGGTCGATTAAACCGGGTATTATGACGGCCGGATAACCCGGCATAAACGGCTGGGCAATAATTTACCGCAAAATTTTGATTGAAAGGATACAGTAATGGTTAGTAGTGAAATTGCGCTGACAGATGCTACTTTTGATAACACTGTTCATAATTCCGATGTTCCGGTACTCGTTGATTTCTGGGCGCCCTGGTGCGGACCCTGTAGGATGATAGCTCCTATCATCCATGAACTTGCCGAAGAATACACGGACAAAGCTAAAATCTGCAGGCTTGATACCGATGAAGCTCGTGATAGTGCTATGGAGTTCGGTATAACTGCGATACCGACGATTATCCTGTTTAAGGATGGGCAGGTTCAGAAAAAATGGGTGGGTTTGACCAGTAAGAAGGACCTCGCCGAAGCAATCGACGAGTTACTTTGAAAGGGCAAAGTATCTCATCATCTCTGACTTTTAGGCCATAAACTTCAATGCATAACCTGCGGTTTTACCGAAGGTTCCGATTATGGATTAATAACAACGCGCAGAGGAAAACCCAAAATGATCTGCGAAGACCTCAAGGGCAGGAGGGTTTTGGTTACGGGCGCCAGCAGCGGAATCGGCTCGGCGGCAGCTGTTCTATTCAGCGAGCAGGATTGTTATATCGGAGTTCATTACTTCCGCACGCCCGGGGGGGCGGAGAAAACCCTTGAGCAGGTAAAGAAAAACAGCGATGGAATCCTGCTTAGCGCGGACGTTCGCGACGAAAAGCAAGTCGAAAAGATGGTCGAGCAATTCGCCGAGAAAGCCGGCGGCATCGATATCCTCATAAATAACGCCGGCTCATTAATCGACAGGCAACCCTTCGAAACCGCCACGTTAGACTATCACGAAGATATTTATGCCACCAACGTCCGCAGTATCTTCCTGACAACCAGGGCCGCCCTGCCGTATCTCAAGCGCAGCAAAGGCAATATCGTCAATATCGGCTCAGTCGCCGGACATAACGGCGGGGCCGAAGGCTCCGGAATGTACTCCGGCGCAAAAGCTGCCGTCGCTACCGAGACGATATCCATGGCGAAAGAATTTGCCAAATATGGAATTCGAGTCAACAGCGTCCTGCCCGGCTTTATTGAGACGCGCTTCCACGAGCAGTTCAGTACGGCCCAGCGTAGAAAAGAAGTCGCCGGCCAAACCCCGTTAGGCAGGAACGGCACCGCTGAGGACGTCGCGAAAGCGATACTTTTTTTAGCAGGCGATGCGGCCAGCTTTATCACGGGTGAATATATCGCCGTCAACGGCGGCTTGTATATGAGAGCGTAAAACACAAGAGAAACCCTCAATGCTACTTGAAGGAGAAAAAAAGATGCGAAATCCAAGGTGTGTATTATCTCAAATGCTCGGTGCGATTGCCGTATTGATTGTCCTGCTGCCCGCAGCCTATGGGCGGTCTAAGCCGGCATCCGGCGGTACTTCTGCAAAAGCTCCGGATTGGGAGAATCCGCAGGTAATCGGCCGGAACAAAGAACCGGGACATAACACGTTAGTGCCCTACCCGAACACCAGGACGGCACTTAAATGCGAGCGTGAGGCCTCGAAGTTCTACAAATCACTCAACGGCAAGTGGAAATTCAACTGGGTCGACAAGCCGTCGGATCGGCCGGTTGATTTCTTTCGGCCCCGCTATGACGTGAGCAAATGGGACGAGATTCCCGTTCCTTCGAACTGGCAGATGCACGGCTACGGCCGGCCGATATATCTCAATATGAGGTATCCCTTCCCCGTTAATCCGCCTTATATCCCCCACGATTATAATCCGGTCGGCTCCTACCGAACAGATTTCAGGGTTCCCGGGACGTGGAAGGACCGCCAGGTTTTTCTCCACTTCGACGGCATCAAAAGTGCCTCATACATCTGGATTAACGGCCGAAAAGTCGGATACAGTCAGGACAGCATGTTGCCCGCCGAATTTAACGTCACCAAATACCTCAAGGGCGGCAAAAATACCCTGGCCGTCGAGGTTTATCGCTGGTCCGACGGCAGCTATCTCGAAGACCAGGACATGTGGCGGCTGGCCGGCATCTATCGAAACGTTTACCTGTTCTCGACGCCGCAGGTTCATATCCGTGACTTTGCCGTTCGCACCGACCTCGACGACAGTTACACCGATGCGAGCCTCATGATCCGCCCAAGAATCACTAATTATACCAACCAGGACCTCAAGGGATGGAATGTTGAGGCCCGGCTTTACGACGCCGAAAATGAACCGGTCCTGTCCGAAGCTCTGTCTAAAAGTGCCTCTTCCATCATCCGCGAGAGATACCCGCAAAGAGGAAACGTACCGTTCGGCCTGCTCCGGACGACAATCAAAAATCCCCACAAGTGGTCTGCAGAAACGCCGTACCTTTATACCCTTTTAATAACACTCAAAGATTCCGGCGGCAAGGTTGTCGAAATCGAAAGCTGCCGGGTCGGCTTCCGTGAGGTCGAAATCAAGGACGGCCAGCTCTTTGTGAACGGCCAATCCATCAAGCTCTTCGGCGTAAACCGGCACGAGCACGATCCCGACCACGGCCGGGCCATCCCCGTCAGCCGAATGCTCCAGGATATCAAGCTGCTCAAAACTCACAACCTGAATGCCGTCCGAACGTCTCATTATCCCGACGACCCCGCATGGTACGATCTGTGCGACGAGTACGGCATTTATCTGATTGACGAAGCCAACCTCGAAACGCACGGCTTAGGCGGCTACTTCTCGAACGTCCCGGCATGGAACACCGCCTTCATGGAACGCGCAATCCGAATGGTCGAGCGGGACAAGAATCACCCATCCGTAATCTTCTGGTCGCTGGGCAACGAAAGCGGCTGCGGACCCAACCATTCATCCATGGCCGCATGGATGCATTACTACGATCCGACCCGGCCGGTACATTACGAAGGAGCCGCAGCCAGAGGCCGCGATCCGTATTATGTCGACATGCTCAGCCGCATGTACGCACGCATCCCCCAAATCATCCGCCTGGCGACCGATCCGGACGATAATCGCCCAATGGTCCTTTGCGAGTACGCCCACGCTATGGGCAACTCCGTCGGCAACCTGAAGGAATACTGGGACGCCATCCGCTCGCACAAACGTCTCATCGGCGGGTTTATCTGGGACTGGGCCGACCAGGGCCTGCGTAAAACTGACGCCAACGGCAGGGAATTCTGGGCCTACGGCGGCGACTACGGCGACAATCCCAACGACGGAAATTTCTGCTGCAACGGCCTTGTCCAGCCCGACCGAAGGCCCAATCCTTCTCTCTATGAGGTCAAGAAGGTTTACCAGCGTATCAGTGTCACGCCCGTCGAGCTTCCGGCCGGAACTGTTCGCATTCGCAACGAATACGATTTTGCCGATCTCGATTTCGTCAACATCTTATGGGAATTGACAGAGGACGGAAAAACAATCCAGAAAGGTAAGTTGCCAAAACTATCCCTGGCTCCCGGCAAGGATAAACAGATAAATATCCCGTTCGAAAAACCGAACCTTAAGCCCGGCGCCGAATACCTGCTGAAGATAAGCTTTGCCCTGGCCGACGATGCGACATGGGCCGCAAAAGGGCACGTGGTAGCATGGGAGCAGTTCGAGGTTCCGTTTGATACTCCAAAGGCACCATCGGCTGATATTGCCGCTATGCCGCCGTTAAAGCTGCAGGACTCGAACGCCGCACTGAAGATTACAGGCAGGAACTTCGAACTCGTCGTCGGCAAATCAAGCGGAGCGATCGAATCGCTTAAGTTCGCCGGCAAAGAATTAATCTCCGAGCCGCTGGTTCCCAATTTCTGGCGGGCGCCGATAGATAATGACAACGGCAACAGGATGCCTCAACGTCAGGGCATCTGGCGCCGGGCCGGCCGGGACAGAAAGGTCGGCAAGGTGACATCGGAGCAGGTCTCGCCGCAGGTCGTGCGCGTCACTGCCGAAGCCGCGCTTCCCGTCGGAGACAACTGGAAATATACATCCACTTATACCGTCTTCGGCAGCGGAGAAATAATCGTCAGCGGCAGTATCGAACCGGGCGCCGAGCGTTCACGCGATCTGCCGCGTTTCGGAATGCAAATGGCAATACCCGGCGAGTTCAGAACGATGAGCTGGTTTGGCCGTGGTCCGAACGAGAGCTATTGGGACCGCAAAACCGGTTCTGCCGTCGGTCTTTATTCCGGGCCGGTCGAAGAGAATTTCCACCCGTACGTTCGTCCGCAGGAGACCGGCAATAAAACAGATGTCCGCTGGCTGGCGTTGACCAACAAAGAAGGCGCCGGTTTGTTAGCTGTCGGTATGCCACTGCTCAGCGCGAGTGCATGGCCTTTCACAATGGACGACCTGGAAAAGGCCACGCACATAAACGAGCTGGCGCGAAGAGAAACAATAACCGTCAACCTCGACTATAAGCAGATGGGCGTTGGCGGCGACGATAGCTGGGGCGCCAGAACGCATCCGGAATACACACTGCCGGCGAAAGCTTACAGCTACAAGTTCCGGCTGCGCCCGTACACGCCGGCGATGGGCGATATAAATTCCGTCGCCCGCATGAACGTAAATATACCGTAGGGTGTGCACCGCACACCATTTCGCTCACGGAGGTAAACGAAATTGAAGGACCAGGTAATCAGATCAATAGTGACAATAGCAGCGGCCGCAGCGATAACAATGTGTCCCGGCTGCAGAAATGCAACGGATTCAAAAATCGCCACGACCGCAGGGCTTAGCGCAATCTCCCTGGCGGGACAGTGGTCCTTCAGGCTCGATCCGAAGGACGCCGGACAGCAGGAAAAATGGTACGCCAGCAAACTGCCCGACAGCATAAAACTGCCCGGCTCGACCGCCGAGAACGGCTACGGCGACGATCTTTCCGTCGATACGAAATGGACCGGCCAGATTGTCGATAAGTCATGGTTCACCGAGGACAAATACGAGCAGTACAGGCAGCCCGGTTCGATAAAGATTCCGTTCTGGCTGACTCCGGTGAAACATTACGTAGGGCCCACCTGGTATCAGAAGCAGGTCGATGTCCCCGAGACATGGAGCGGCAAACGAATCGTACTGCTGCTGGAACGCTGTCACTGGGAGACAAAGGTCTGGGTGGATGGGAATCCCGCCGGGATGCAGGACAGCCTGTGCACGCCGCAGCTCCACGACCTGAGCGATCAATTGACGCCCGGCAGGCATACGCTGACCGTTCGCGTGGACAACTCGGTCAAGTATGACGTCGGAGTCAACGCACACTCGGTCAGCGACCACACACAGTCAAACTGGAACGGTATAACCGGGCGAATGGAACTGCAGGCAACCGACAGAGTATGGATCGATGACATCCAGGTCTATCCTGACATTCGAAACAAATCGGCTAAGCTGTTTATAACTATCGACAACGCAACAAACAAGCAAGTCACCGGAACACTCACAATAGCGGCAGAAAGCTGGAACACAAACCAAAGCCACACCCCTGAAAAAGATAAGCTTAAAATCAAAGCATCAGAATCAGAATTCTTCATTGAAGTCAATTATGCGATGGGTGATAACGTGTTGTTGTGGGATGAATTCTCCCCAACAGTGTACAATCTTAAAGTTTCTCTTTCAGTCGAAGCAGATGGCAAAATATTCAGCAACGAAAAGACCGTCACATTCGGTATGCGCGAGTTCGGCAAAAAAGGAACGCAATTTACTATTAACAACCGTCTGACTTTCCTGCGCGGGACGCTGGAATGCTGCATTTTCCCGCTGACCGGATATCCGCCAACGGATGTCGAAGAGTGGCTGCGAATCCTGCGAGTTGCCAAAGCCCACGGCCTGAACCACATGCGCTTCCATTCATGGTGTCCGCCCGAAGCGGCATTCGAGGCCGCCGACCGCCTGGGAGTTATGTTCCACGTCGAATGTCCGGCATGGGCAACGATAGGCAACGGCAAGCCAATCGACAAATTCATTTACGCCGAGGGCAACCGTATTCTAAAAGCATACGGCAATCATCCATCGTTCTGCATGCTCGCCTACGGCAATGAACCGGGCGGCCGCAATCAAAAAAGATTTCTCGGGGATCTGGTCAATTACTGGAAAGACAAAGACTCCCGCAGGCTTTACACAAGCGCCGCCGGCTGGCCCATCATCCCCGAGAACCAGTATCACAGCACGCCGGGGCCCCGGGGCCACCAGTGGGGCGCCGGTCTGAGCAGCCGCTTTAATGCCAAGGGAGCCGAGACAGCGACGGACTACAGCAGCTTCGTTAAAGAGTACGATGTCCCCATCGTGAGCCATGAAATCGGCCAGTGGTGTGTCTATCCGAACCTGAAGGAAATCCCCAAATATAAAGGCGTGCTTCGCGCCCTGAACTTCGAGATTTTCCGCGATTCGCTCACTGCCAATAATATGCTCGACCAGGCCGAAGATTTCCTGCTCGCTTCGGGCAAATTGCAGGCATTGCTGTACAAAGAGGAAATCGAATCTGCCCTTCGGACGCCCGGCTTCGGCGGCTTTCAACTGCTCGACATTCACGACTTCCCCGGCCAGGGAACGGCCCTCGTCGGAATCCTGGATCCCTTCTGGGACTCGAAAGGCTACATAAAACCGCAGGAACACCACCGCTACTGCAGCGAGACCGTTCCTCTCGCGAGGATGAAAAAACGCACATGGACCACCGATGAGACATTTTCCGCCGAAGTTGAGGTCGCACATTTCGGACCGGTTCCAATCCAAAATACCGCTCCCGTCTGGTTTGTCACCTACGCCGACGGCCGGAAAGTCACTTCCGGACGGTTGCCTCGAACCACAATCCCGCTGGGCAACGGTACCGAACTGGGCGGGATCCAAGTGAATCTTGCAAATATTGCCGCACCGGCGAAACTTACGTTGACAGTATTAATTGAAGGAACGCCCTACTCAAACAGTTGGGATATATGGGTATATCCCGCCGGGCTCAATACTCAGCCTCCGGCCAGCGTGCTCATCGCCGAACAGTTCGATGAGCAGGCAAATGCGGCTCTCAAGAATGGCGGGAAAGTGCTGCTAATGCCGCCGCCGAATTCCATCGACAGTGACGTGCCGCCGGCATTTACGACAATCTTCTGGAATACGCAATGGACGGGCGGGCAACCGCCGCATACTTTGGGGATTCTATGCGACCCGAAGCATCCGGCACTGGCGCAATTCCCCACCGAGTTTCACAGCAACTGGCAGTGGTGGGACCTTGTCACCAAGTCCGGATTCATGATTCTCGACGAATTCCCCGCCGATCTGCGCCCCATCGTGCAGGTGATTGACGACTGGAACACCAATCGCAGGCTCGGGCTGGTTTTCGAAGCAAGAATCGGCAAGGGCAAACTGCTCGTATCCGGCATCGATCTCAAAAACAATCTCAACGAGCGCCCCGTCGCCAGGCAAATGCTTCAGAGCCTGCTGAAGTACATGGACAGCAACGCCTTTGCTCCCAGGCGCAGCATCGACGCCGGACTTTTGCAAGGCCTGCTGCGAAAGCCGTCTTTGTTGAGCAATGCCCGCGTGACAATGGCAGACAGCGAGACGCCGGGCCACGAAGCTCGCAATGTCATTGACGGCAACCCGGATACTATCTGGCACACGCCCTGGGAACAAGGCGCCCCGGCGTATCCCCACGAATTTCTAATCGAACTGCCGGAGAGCCATGAAATCAAGGGATTCACATATCTGCCCCGGCAGGATATGTCGAACGGCTGGATCGACAAATACCAGGTATATGTCAGCGCCGACGGACAAAACTTCGGCGAGCCGGCCGCAACGGGGAGTTTCGAGAGAAACCGCAATAAGAAGAAAATTCTTTTTGACAAAAGCAGAGAAGGCCGGTTTTTCCGCTTCGTAGCACTTTCAGGATTTGACGGGCAGATATTCGCCTCCGCCGCAGAGATAGATCTTATTGCAAAGTAGGCGAAGTTCATTATGACAAATCAACAAGCGAATTCATCAATCGAACAGGCAAACTACAACATGACCTTCATCTGGCTGATTTGTATAGTCGCGGCTATGGGAGGATTGCTGTTCGGCTACGACTGGGTAGTGATCGGCGGGGCCAAGCCGTTTTATGAGCCTTATTTCGGAATCACCGATGCAACACCTTTTCTGCGAGGTTTAGCTCAGAGCAGCGCCCTGTTCGGGTGTCTTATTGGCGCCGTTTTGTCGGGAATCATCAGCGACAAATCCGGCCGGAAGCGCCTGCTCATTTTATCCGGCCTGCTCTTTACCGTCTCGGCCGTCGGCACCGCTTTCGCGGGAAATTTTCTTTTCTTCAATGTGTTCCGCATTATCGGAGGCATAGGAATCGGGCTGGCCTCGAATCTCTCGCCGATGTATATCGCGGAGATTTCTCCGGCACGTATGCGGGGAAAATTTGTTTCCATAAACCAGCTTACGATTGTGATTGGGATTCTCGCCGCCCAGATTGTTAACTGGCTTATTGCTCAGCCAGTGCCGGAAGGAGCAGCTACGGAATACATCCTAAGCTCATGGAACGGGCAAAACGGCTGGCGGTGGATGTTCGGAGCCGAAACGATTCCCGCGTCCATGTTCTTTCTGCTGATGTTCTTTGTGCCGGAGAGCCCGCGCTGGCTTCTCAAGTACGGCAGGGACGAACAAGCGGCAGGAATCCTCAGCCGGCTCGGCGGCGCCAAATACGCCGGCCCTGCTATCGAGGACATTAAGCAAACCCTCGCCGGCGAAGAAATCGCACACGTCAACTTCCGGGACCTGTTCGAGCCGAAGCTTCGCAGGATTGTCATGCTGGGCGTTTTCCTGGCCGTACTGCAGCAATGGTGCGGGATCAACGTGATTTTCAATTACGCCCAGGAAGTTTTCGCAGCAGCAGGATACGGCGTCAGCAGCATCATGTTTAACATCGTCATCACGGGAATTGTGAACCTGCTGTTCACGTTCGTGGCGATATATACGGTCGACCGGTTCGGCCGGCGTATCCTCATGCTGATCGGCGCCGGAGGCCTGGCGGGCATCTATGCAATACTGGGCGCCGGTTATTACTTCCAGAGCACGTCAATACTTATGCTGATACTGGTAATTTCGGCCATCGCCTGTTACGCAATGTCACTGGCTCCGATTACATGGGTGGTTATCTCAGAAATATTCCCGAATCGCATACGCGGCGCCGCGATGTCCGTGGCCGTATCCAGTTTGTGGATCGGCTGCATGGTTCTGACTCTGACGTTTCCATATCTGAAAGCGGGCCTCGGAGCCCACGGCGCGTTCTGGCTCTACGGCGTCATCTGTGTGATCGGATTCGTTGTGATCCTTACGAAACTCCCTGAAACGAAGGGCAAATCGCTGGAAGATATCGAACGCGAGCTGGTCGACTAAAAACATTCCTTGCAATTTACCGTCCTTTTCTGATATATAGAGGTACGTACTTCAGGAAATGAATCAGGAATTTGGTTAAGGTAAGATATTATGGCAGAGATTTTCTTCAGGTCGATGAACAGAAGGAGCTTCATTCAAACCGGTTTAGCCGCTTTCGGAACACTGGTTACCCTCAATGCGGGCTGCAGCCCCGGCTTAATGAAGTCCGACGAAAAGGAAACCCGATTGGCGCTTTTGGCCGATACTCATATTCCGGAGGATATCCAGAACAATTACCGGGGATTCTATCCATACCGGAACCTGGAGAAAGTCGTGCCGGAACTCGTTTCTAATTCGCCCGATGGGGTGCTCATCGCCGGCGATTTGGCGCGGCTGACGGGCCAGCCGGGCGACTATGCCAATCTCAGGAAACTTCTCGATCCGGTTGCCGAAAATACGCCGGTTTTTATGGCGCTCGGCAACCATGACGACCGGCAGAACTTTCTGAAGGTTTTTGACGAGACTCCCGGCGACAAACCCGATCTGAAAGGCAAGCATGTAACCATAGTCAAAAAAGCATCCACCCGCGTGATTATGCTGGATTCGCTTCTCTATGTTAATAAAGTGCCGGGTTTATTGGGCAAAGCGCAGCGGCAGTGGCTGGAAGATTATCTTAAAGAGTCTGACGAGACACCCACGATTCTCTGCTTTCATCATACTTTGTCGGATGGTGACGGTGATCTACTGGATGTGCCGCGTCTGTTTAGCATGATTGCACCCATTCGGAAGGTCAAGGCGATTGTTTACGGTCATTCACACGCATACGGATTTTCCGAGTTCGAAGGGATTCACCTGATCAATCTTCCGGCGGTGGGATACAATTTCAATGACAGTGATGCTGTCGGCTGGGTGGAAGCACGGCTGACAAGCCGGGGCGGTGATTTTGTGCTGCATGCCGTCGGCGGCAATCTCGATAGCAACGGCAGTGTGACAAAGCTGGCATGGCGAAAGGGATAAGAGGACGGATTTTAGATGCTTCTTTCTGCACGGATGAAAAAAAGACAATGGGTTATCGAGCCTGCGGACGACCGCTGTGAGCGGCTTGCCAAATCGCTCAAGGTCTCACCGCTGTTGGCGCAGGTTCTGATTAATCGCGGAATCACCGACATCGAAGAAGCTTCCATTTTTCTCAGGCCCAAACTGACAGAGCTTATCGATCCGGCCCGAATGCCGGGAATCGAACCGGCGGTGCAGCGATTAAAACAGGCGATTAGGGACAGGGAAAAAATCACCGTCTACGGCGACTATGATGTGGACGGCATTACCGGCGTAGCGATTCTCTGGCAGGTATTGACGCTGCTCGGCGCCGATGTGGACTATTACATTCCCCACCGGATCGACGAAGGCTACGGCCTGAACACCGAGGCCATTGGGACGCTGGCAAAATCCGGCACCAAGCTCCTCGTGACAGTCGATTGCGGCGTCACGGCGTTACACTCGGCCGAACTGGCCACACAATTAGGCCTCGATCTGGTAATTACCGACCACCACCAGTTCGACTCAAAGCTGCCCCAGGCGGTTGCGATCGTTCATCCGGGGCTGGAAGAATCGTATCCGAACCAGGATTCCGCCGGGGCGATGGTCGCCTTTAAGTTAGCTTGGGCCATAGCCAACGAATTCAATCCGGGCCGAAGACTCGAACCGAGATTGCGGGAATTCATGCTAAGTGCCACGAGCCTGGCGGCGATGGGAACCGTTGCCGACATTGTAGACCTGCGGGGCGAGAACAGGGTCCTGACGAGTTACGGCCTCAAAGCACTGCCGGGCTGCAAGCTATCCGGCATAGAAGCTTTAATCGAGACGGCGGGACTGACAGGTCACTCGCTCGACAGCTTTCACATCGGCTTTCGGCTCGCGCCGATGCTCAACGCCGCCGGCCGAATGGGACATGCACGGCTGGCCGTCGAGCTGCTTACTTCAGACTCCCACGTCCGCTCGACGCAGATAGCCGAATATCTCAAGGAGCAGAACACCCAGCGCCAGCAGTGCGAGCGGAAGATTTTCAAGCAGGCCTGCGAAATGATCGTCGAGCGGGATATGAACCACCCCGACCGCAAGAGCATCGTCCTGGCAAGCGAAAACTGGCACACCGGCGTAATCGGCATTGTCGCATCGAGAATCGTCGATAAATACTATCGCCCGACAATTATGATTAACGCCGCCGACGCCGAGAACGGCATCGCCCAGGGCTCCGGCCGTTCGATTCCCGGATTCTGTCTGCTCAGTGGCATCAGGGCCTGCTCGCAGCATTTAAGCAGCTTCGGGGGACATAAAATGGCCGCCGGTATCACAATCGAAACCGAGAAGATCGACCGGTTCGCAGCCGATTTCGAAGATTATGCAAAACAAAACCTGAACGAAAACGATGTTGCCGCCAAACTTCATATCGACGCGGCGGTTCCGTTGGAGATGTTTCGAAAAGAAACGGTCACCGAGCTGCAGTTACTCGGCCCCTTCGGCCAGGGCAACCCGGAACCAACGTTCGCCACGAAAGGGGTGCGTCTGGCATCGCCGCCCAGAAGAGTCGGCGCAGGCCGCGAACATCTGCAGCTTGCAATCACCGACAACACCGCGGCGATACGCTGTATCGGATTTAGATTCGGAAAACTGGAGAAAAAGCTGCTGGAAACCGAGTTTTTCAACGTCGCCTATAAGCCGCAAATCAATACATACAACGGAAACAGCAACGTCCAATTCGTTCTCACCGACATCCAGTTCGAATAAATATTTCTGCTGGACCTTATCTTTTTTCGACCGCTACCTTGTCAATTTTGAACTGCCCCAATGTAGGGGCCAGGTTCAACAAGTCCGCCGGTTCGCCGTTGCCGGCAGCTAAAGCGATATGTCCGGCATCATAGCCGCCCCGCCCGCCACCTCTGAAGGACGCGTCAAGCCCGACCCATTTGCCGCCTATATAAGCCTGGGCCCAGGCATGTCCGCCAAAGCCCCGTTGGCCGAGAAAGTCATCCACATAAGCCACCCCGGCAACCACCTGGGCCGGTATCCCGACGGCCCGACACATCGCAGCGGTAAGGACCGCAAATTCCGAGCAATCCCCCTGCCTGCTGGCTGCAACTTCCGCCGCCGATGCGTAACCGACCGACAAGCTCCTGTTCTCAATGTACCCGGCTACAAACGCCTCTATCTTCCGGGCCGCCTCGGCCGCATCTTTGGTGCCGCCTACCGCGCGACGGGCAAGGTCGATAACCTGCTCGTTGTCACTTTGGAGATATCTTGTGGGTTCCATAGCCTCCAGAATCGCCGCATCTGTGCCCTTGTAAGGAAACTTCGCTCCCGCCGGCGCGATAACGGGCTCGACCTTCAGGATCATCTTGCCGCCAGCGAGCTGTTGCGCTTTCTGGTTATCATTGGACGGTATCTTGAAATCGGATGCTCCTTGTACCGGGCTCAAATCGTATGTTATGGACTTTGCCGAGGCCAGATTATTCAACGGCTCCGGGCTCTTAAGAAACATCCTGTCGATCATTTCCAGCACATCATTCTGGCCCAGCGCGAATTCCTTCGCGCAGGCGACCATTTCAACCTGCAATCCAGCTATCGGCATGATGTTCTTTTGCATCCGAAGGTCCCGGTCAACATAACTGGTGCTGACAATTTCACCGGCCCCCGGCATAACGAGAGTTGTCGTGACTTCTCTGAGAGTAACTACGCGTCCGAGCAAATCGACTTTTTGCTCCGACCCAATTTTGATTTGAGCATTCAAAGCCTGCATGACTCCGGGACTGAAAATCTTGACCGAATATTCCGTGCCTTCTTCCAGACCCTTCTTTAATGTCAGCAGACGTAGACCTTCGGCCATCACCGCACCTTGCGGCCATTGAAGCGTGCTCTTCTGCTCAGTACCCATTGAAGTTGTTGTCACAGATACATTTCCCTGTTTGTCCACCTGCCCCGTCATCTTCATGACCATAGCACCCAATTTCTGTGTCGTCTCAAAACCCAAAGGCTCGCCGCTCGCCTTCTCGATACTGGTCTCCATCATTTCAATCGTCATCGAAATGCCGCCCCGGCTTATCGTTATACTGACTTGCTCGGTGGTGGTTACTTTGTCGCCGGACACGGCCCGAGTCTCGATGGCATAGCCGACCTTTTTTCCTTCCATGAACAAGGCAAGATATTCAGCATCATCCGAATCCGCCTTCGAGCCGGCCGAACTCGTGGAAATCAGGCAGGCAATTACAGCAAAAACCGAGCAAACGTTTAGAGCATATTTGATTTTCATCGTCCAGTTCCTTTCTGAGTTATTATTATCAACGGTTATTATAGGCCAAAATCGTAATCTTGCACCATCATATTTTCGAGCGGCGATAAATTCACTCCGCACGACTCTTTGTTTTCGTCTGAGTTTGGGTGCACCGGTTGCATTATCCGGCTTTTTAGCCTAAGATATCCCGGATTCAAATAGATTGATAAAATATGGTTACTTAACGAGCAGGCAAAGTGAAATTATGACTTTCAATGAGCTATTGGCGTTAGTCCGGCCGGAAAATGGCCTGCGTATCCGTACCGATTCGCGGCTTGTAAAGGAAGGCGATATCTTTGTCGCGGTCAAAGGCACGGCTTACGACGGCCACGACTTTATCAACCAGGCCATTGTAAACGGCGCCGGGTACATCGTCTGTCAGCGGGATGGGCGATACACGGTACGCGATGGCCGGCACGAATCGGTCATCGTCGATGACACTACGGAAGCCGCGGCGATTCTGGCGCAGGCGGCCGGCGGCAATCCGGCTTCGAAGTTAACGAATCTGGCCGTCACCGGAACAAACGGAAAGACCACTGTCGCATTCCTCGTTCAATCAATCATCCAACAGGCGAATCAAAAATGCGGCCTGATCGGCACCATCTTGTACGACACTTGTTCGGGCAGTATTCACGAAGCACCTCTGACTACGCCCGATTGTCTGAATATAGCCGCCAGGCAGCAGGAGATGGTCGAAAACGGCGCGAAATATATGGTCATCGAGGCGAGCAGCCACGCTCTTTCTCAAAACCGGCTGGCGCAGATCAGCTTCAAAGCAGCCGCTTTCACCAATCTTTCAGGCGATCATCTGGATTATCACAAAACAAAAGAAGATTATTTAGCCGCCAAGACCAGACTTTTTTCGGCTCTCGCGCCGGATGCTGTGGCGGTATTGAACAAGCAATCCCCGGAAGCCGAACTGATCGCCGCCCAAACCAGCGCCGGGCTATTATGGTACGCCATTGATGAGAAAGCCGATGTCACCGCTCATATCGAGTCGATGGATATTACCGGCACAGTCTTCGCCCTGGAATATGCCGGCCAATCCTCTATCGTGAGAACTCCGTTGCTGGGCCTTTATAATGTCAGCAATTGCCTGGCCGCAGCGGGGCTGTGTCTTGCCGCCGGTTTCGAACCGGAGACGGTCGCCGCCGGTTTATCGGCTTTGAAAACTATACCCGGCCGATTGGAAAAAATCGACGCCGGCGACTTTTCCGTGATTATCGATTACGCTCATACCGACGACGCATTGAAAAATGTCCTCACGACGCTAAAGCCGCTGTGCAAAGGCAAGTTGCGAGTCGTCTTCGGCTGCGGCGGGGACAGGGACAAAACCAAACGCCCGCGAATGGCAAAAGTTGCCGAGGAGTTGGCCGATTTTGTTATAGTAACCAGCGACAATCCGCGAACTGAAGAGCCCAATGACATTATAAATGATGTTGTAGCAGGTTTTGAAAACAGCGAAAAACAAACAATAGCAATCGAGCCGGACAGAAAAAAAGCCATCGAGCTGGCTATAAAAAGTGCCGATAAAGACGATATCGTGCTGATCGCCGGTAAAGGCCACGAGGATTATCAGATCATCGGAACCCAAAAATCCCATTTCAGCGACAAGGAAATCGCCCAAGAATGTTTGAACAAGCAAAATTGAACATATCAGGAGAGTAAGTCAAAGATTTTTTTCTATCGCAACCAGCTTTTTCGTCTTTCAATTTAACTTTCTGCTTTGCCATCTCGAAGGATTGCGGCTGGCGTGAAAGACAGCTATAATCCTGATATGATCCGGCTGTTCAATGAAGAATATACCATACGGGAATCTGCGTATCAAAGCTCATCGAATATTTTTATGAACCTTTTGGTAAATTTTAGGACTTCGTGCAATGTTTTGTATGCAGGCATCAACGCACAACAAGAACTCTCCGCCCAAACCTTCGACTTGTTTCTCATACCACAAATATGCCTGGTTTAAATCCGACTCCGCTTCGGTGGAAATAATAACAGGATTCATTTGGTTGATTCTTTTATGCGTTTTTTAACAACATCCCAGGGGCTGCCCGATTTAGGATTGCGATGATAGGCTTCCAACCTGCGATCTAATTCCTTGAGCTGGGAATCCGTAACAGGTATCGCTTCGGGGCACTGTGCAATGCTGTCCCAAATATCTTCCACAAGTAGAATCCGTTCGGGAATATCGTATTGTAAAACTTTGGATAAAATCGATTTTTTCACATCTATATTTTAACACGTTTTTGCATTTAATGCAATATAAAGTTCGTTAGATTTAATCACGGAACTATACATATTTATTAACTCAAACTGACCGATTCTCGCTGTCATCCCTGCGAAAGCAGGGATCCAGGAACGTAACGGCTTAAGTGGATTCCCGCTTTCGCGGGAATGACAGATTGTGTTATGTTATTATCAATGAATGATTTGCTGTAGCATTCGACTTGAAAACGGTCAGTTTAAGTTATTAAAATACCAGGAAATCTTGCAGTCTATTCAATTTCAGATAGGCACTTCTAAATAGGTTGAAAAGCTGTGTGGTTGTGGGACCTCTCGCCCCTCCCGCTCCATCCCCTCCAGATGGAAAGCGATGGCCTCTTTCATGTTTTTCTCTACTTCTTTCTTGCCGGAGCCGGCAACCTCACAGCCCGGCAAATCAGGAGAAAAAGCGGAATAACCGGTTCCTGTTTCCTCAATTATAACCAAATATTATATTAGCCCGCTCATTTGTCTACGCAGAGGCCAATTGTTTCACTTCTTTTTCTATGCGGGCAGACAGTCTGTCCGTCTCCACATCCAGATCATAATCCATTTGAAGACCCAGCCAGAACTGTGGTGAATTGCCGAAATGCCGCGCTAAACGAAGAGCAGTATCTGCGGTTACGCTTCTTTTTCCATGAATGATTTCATTTATTCTTCGAGCAGACACACCTAAAGACCTGCCAAGCTGATTCTGGCTTATATTCATGGGCTTTAAGAACTCTTCAAAAAGAACTTCGCCCGGATGTAGAGGGGGAATTTTTTTCTTCGGCATATTTTTAACCTCAATGATAATCTGTAATCTCTACTTCTAAAGCATTGTTATCGACCCACTTAAAGCAAATTCGCCATTGGTCGTTAATGCGAATGCTATATTGTCCCTTTCTTCGGCCTGATAACATTTCCAACCTGTTAGCCGGTGGAACTTTCAAATCAGTTAATGTTTTACTCCGATCAATCATACGCAGTTTTCTGAACGCCGCTCTTTGAATATCATGAGGCAGCTTCTTTGAATAATTGCGGCTGAAGATTTTTTCTGTTTCTTTACATTTGAAAGTTTTAATCATAAACCAATTAAATTATATAACGCATAACGTTATATGTCAAGCGTAAATTTTAAATATTTTCGATAAATTTCTCAAACTGACCGTTTTTGAGTAGAACTACATGGTAAGTCATTCAATCACAATAATATACACTGTTTGTCATTCCCGCGAAAGCGGGAATCCACTAAATCCATTACGTTCATGGATCCCTGCTTTCGCAGGGATGACAGCGTGCATCGGTCAGTTTGATTTTAATAATCTCTAATAACTCGGATCAAGGCATTAACGGCTATCGCATTGACATTGGTTATGTAGCGATGATTTCAATATCCTTGACCATTTGTAAAATTATAGCATAATCATTGCATTACATCGATAAACGTTTTCCTTGCTGTAATAACGAAAGCAGATTGTCGAAAGATAACGGATGAAAGAATTTCCAATAGCAGATTTGGTCACAATAACAAAAGCAAAGCTTCCGGCTCCGCTTGATAAGTACGGCTTTTCTTCTTTTACAGGTGTAAGCACGGACTCGCGTAGCACGAAAGCCGGCGACTGCTTTATCGCGATCCCCGGCGAGAATTTCGACGGGCACGACTACGTGGCGGGCGCCTTCGCAAAAGGCGCCGTTTGTGCCGTTGTCAGCAAAGATATCGACGAGGAAAAATCCGCCGGCAAGTGCCTGCTTAAAGTCGAGGATACCATTAGAGCACTCGGTGAGCTGGCCAGAGAATATCGCCGGCGGGCCGGTTACAAAGTTATTGCTATAACCGGCTCGGCGGGTAAAACAACCACAAGGCAAATTATTTTCCACGCTTTGAGCCGGCGGTTTCGCGTCTATCAATCACCGAAGAGTTTTAATAATCAGATCGGCCTGCCGTTGACGCTGCTCGGTGCCGCGGCAGACGACCAGATCGTTATCGCCGAACTCGGCAGCAATCATCCCGGCGAAATACCATATCTGAATCGTATCGCTGAGCCGGATATCGCGGTGGTCACGAACGTTTACCCGGCCCACCTGGAAGGATTCGGCGACTTGCAAACAATTATTCAGGAGAAGCTGTCCATATCCGAAGGACTAAGATCCGACGGCGTTTTTATAATCAACGGTGATTTCGACCGGTTGGTGGACGCTTGCCGAGCCGGAGGCCTCAAATTTACAACATTCGGCAAATCGGACGGCTGCGACTACAGGGCCGGTAACATTCGCCTTGACGGGCCAGCCAGCCGCTTTACTATCGACGGTGCGGAAGTTTACCTGCCGTTAGCCGGCCCGGGCAATGTCGAAAATGCGCTCGCCGCATGGGCCGTCTGCAGCCAATTCGGTCTGACGATCAACGATTTTGCGCAGGCTATCGAGACCCTCTCGCCCGTTTCCATGCGCACCGAACTGCTGCAAATCGGGACGCTGACGGTATTAAGTGACTGCTACAATGCAAACCCGGCTTCGATGAAAAATGCGCTGGAAATTCTGGCCAACCTCAATCCTGCCGGGCAGCGCAGAGAGGTTTTTATCTGCGGCGATATGGCCGAACTGGGCGGGCAAACCGAGCGCCTGCATGTAGAGCTTGGCGGAAATATCGCGCAGGCCGGAGTGCAACTTTTGCTGGCCGTCGGCAAGTTCGCGAAAATCGCCGCCGAGGCCGCACAAGAAAACGCCGATAACTATTTGGAAATAAAATACTTCGAAGATACGGTTTCAGCTTATAATAATCTGAACCAATTCATAAAAGATTACGATATAATATTAGTAAAGGGTTCGCGGGTAGCCAAATTAGAAATGCTCGTCGAGAAACTAAATGAGCTTTTTTCGCGAAGTGTATCTCGTGAAGCGAGATAGGAAATGCGAGAGCCGAGATGATATATCATTTATTATGGTATTTTCGAGAGATTTTTACTCACCGGCTCGGTTTCTATGCGTACCAGAACGTGGCTTTTCGCTCGGTAGCGGCAATTCTGACCAGTCTTATGATAGCCCTCGTAATCGGGCCGAAGATTATTCGCTGGCTGATGCGCAAAAAAATCGGCGACCGCCCGGAGTTTCATCACGCCACCCTTAACGAATTGACCAAGGAAAAGGCCAATACCCCCACGATGGGAGGCCTGATTATCATTCTTGCGACAGTCACGACCACCTTATTATGGGCGAAACTCAATAATCCCTTCATTCAAAAAGCGATTGTCTTAGTCATATGGTTCGCCGCTTTAGGGGCCGCCGATGACTGGCTGAAACTCACCTCCGGCGCGCGTCAGCGCAGCAGAAACGGACTAAAGCCCTGGGAAAAGCTCATATTTCAAATCGGCGGAGCCGTACTGATCGCATCGTTTTTATACGCTGACTTTGTCAATATTGAAGATGCCAAATTATTTTGGCTGCCGTTTTACAAGCACGGCCTGCCGCTGGCCAACTGGATGTTCATATTGATAGCGATATTCTATTTGTCGGCGACCAGCAACGCGGTGAATCTTGCCGACGGTATGGACGGCCTGGCTGCCGGCTGCGTAGGAATGGTTTCCCTGGTTCTGGCGCTGCTCTGCTATGTTTCCTCGGAAACGATGGCCCGAGCAACTCCCGTGACCTGGGCAAGCTATCTTCTGCTGCCCGCGATACCCCAGGCCGGCGAACTGAGTATCTTCTTTGCGGCGATCTTAGGAGCAGTGCTCGGCTTTTTGTGGTTCAACTGTCATCCCGCTCAGACTTTTATGGGTGACGTCGGCTCGCTTCCGTTAGGTGCCGCAATGGGATACGGCGCACTGGTAACGAGAAATGAAATTCTGCTGCTGGTTATCGGCGGGGTTTTCGTTATCGAACTGATGAGTGTCGTACTGCAGGTCGGCTATTTTAAATATACCGGCGGTAAACGCCTTTTCAGATGCGCTCCCATACATCACCATTTCCACCTGATCGGCTGGAGCGAGCCGCAGGTAGTAGTGCGTTTCTGGCTATTGTCCGCCGCCTTCGCCGCCCTTGCCCTGGCAACGCTGAAAATTCGATAATCCTGCTTTTGGCTTTCCCTTCCCAATAATTCCGGCAAAAAGCCGGTCATTGGAGAAAAAAAACAAAAAAAATCGGAAAAATCGTGACTTTGTATGTAACGCTTTTTCGAAAAGACCGTCTTACTTATACAAGAAGATTAAGTTGTCCGACAAAAGCGTACAGGCAAAAGGCTGAAACCAAAACACTATGGATTTTAACCCAAGGTTGTTTGCTTTGCTAATGTGTTGTCCACACAGGTGGGAGGAAGAAGAAAATGAGATACAATATCACGATATGCTCGATTGTCATATTATACAACCTGGTATCAGCAACAGCAGCCACCAGCCGTATTGATGAGCCAGGGCAGATGGACTTTTCACCTGATACCATCATTGTCAAACTCAAGGAGACAGTCCCAATTGGTATGGCGGATCAAAAAGATTCAGACCCATCCGGCCTTGATTTGCATAGTGTCTCACCTTTCAATAAGATGCATCCGAAGAATCGGGCTGTGCATGTTAAGCCGCTTTTCATGGATTTCAGAAGGAATCAAAAACGAATAGAGGCACTGTTGAACGGTGACAGGTCTGTGGTGAGCCACAAGAAGAAACATCTCCTGCGGAGGCTCAAACGAGCAACGCAAAACACCGCTGTACCCGATCTGAGCCGGATATACCGGATTAAAGTCGATTTGGAGGCCGACGAATCACTTCAGGAGATTCTCAAGGTATACCAAAGCAGCCCCTATGTCGAATATGCGGAGCCGGATTACTACGTCCAGCTATTTCAAATACCTAATGATCCAGACTACTCCCAACAATGGGCATTGAACAGAATCGAAGCACCGCAGGCATGGGATATCCATACCGGCAGCCGTGATGTTGTAGTGGCTGTGATTGATACCGGCGTGGACTATACGCATCCTGATATGCAGGGTAACATTTGGATTAATGAACCTGAACTCAATGGACACAAAGGTGTGGATGATGATGAGAACGGCTATATTGACGATATTCACGGATATGATTTTGCGTACGATGACGGCGATCCGCTGGATGACTTCTCTCACGGGACACATCTCGCCGGGATCATTGCCGCACGGGGAAACAACAATACAAATGTTTCCGGCATCTGCTGGAACGTCACGATTATGCCCGTCAAGGCAATGGATCCGGATACGCTGGGGCCGGTTTCCGGTATTTCGAAAGCGATATACTACGCGGTCAGTAACGGGGCCGATATACTCTCCAACAGTTGGGGTATGAATCCGCCCAGCAACCTGCTATATGATGCATTCCAATACGCCAACAGTCAGGGAGTTGTGGCTGTTGCCGCGACAGGGAACGACGGTTCGAATAATGTCTTTTATCCGGCCGGATATTCCAGCGTGATTTCTGTTGGCGCCACCGGTCAGAACGATCAAAGGGCCAGCTTTTCAAATTATGGCGATTGGGTCGATCTCATGGCTCCGGGCGTCGATATACTGTCACTCAATTATTATGGCGGGACGCGAACCTGGCAGGGAACATCTATGGCCTGTCCCCATGTTTCGGGTGCGTGCGCCCTGATGCTGTCGGTCAATCCCTATCTGACGCCGGGCCAGGTGCGAGAGATCGTCATGAGCAGCGGCGATCCTGTTGCCTCGGGCATTTGCCGTTCCAATAAACGTGTCAATCTCTTCAATGCTCTCAGTGCAGTTGCCTCTCCAACGGGAACGGTGCATTTCGACAGTGATACCTATGGTTGCGCCAGCACCATCTCAGTGTCCGTTGCCGATTCATATCTGAAGGCAAGTATGACCTGCGACGTTGTAATCACGACGGACAACAATGACGTGGAAACTCTAACATTGATGGAAAATACGCCGCCGATAGGGGTATTTCAGGGTTCCATCACAACAAGCGCAGATGCACCGGCACAAGAGGATGGTGTTTTACAGGTTTCCCACGGCGAAGTCGTCACCGTAGCGTACATTAACAAGATAAGAACAGGACGTAGTAAGAACAGGGAACAGACACATACAGACACGGCGGTTATCGACGGGCAGGCGCCTATAGTGTCTCATGTCGTGACGTACGCATCGTCACCGCAGCCATCCGTTACGTTTGAAACGGACAAGCCGACCATAGCAACTATACAATACTGCGTGGCTGGTTCACAGATGACCACTTTCAGCTCGCCGAGTGCGCTTATTTATGACACACATCATACCATCGTGCTAAATGAGGTATCCGCCCAAACAAACTATACATTTGTTATCGAAGTGGCGGACCAGGTCGGCAATACCGCTCGGGACGATAATGGCGGAGCGCTCTATGGATTCACCACCATAGCAAATCCGGGCACGATATATGTTCCGGCGGACTATGACACCATTCAGGCGGCCATTGACCAATGCTGGAATGCAGAGACAGTATGGGTGGCCGATGGTACATACACAGGCCCGGGCAACCGGGACATCGATTTCAAAGGAAAGGCAATCACCGTGCGCAGTGAAAGCGGTCCGGAAGCATGTATCATCGACTGTGAGGCTTCACAAGAGGACCTGCATCGAGCTTTTTACTTCCACCACCGGGAAACACCGGATTCAGTCCTGGATGGTTTTACCATCACAGGGGGTTTTCAAGAAGGTGATTACAGCAACGGCACGATTTGCAGGGGCGGCGGCATTCTATGCAATGCCAGCAGCCCGACCATAAGAAACTGTGTTTTTCAGAATAACTCTGCCACATACGGTGGGGGATTGCACAGCTACAACAATAGTGACCTTACCCTGATAAATTGCGTCTTTGTTGACAATACGGCGCAACGCGGCGCCGGCGTGAATAACGACGAAAGCACCCTCACCGCAACGGATTGCATGTTCAGCCATAACAGTGCCGGTTCCTATTACGGTGGATTATTCAGCGGGTGGCAGAACAGTCAGACGACATTAACACGATGTATCTTCCGTGAAAACTCCGCTTTTTATGGAGCCGGAGCACTTGGAATCAGCACAAATAGTGCAATGATTACCCACTGTGAATTTGTCGACAACACCGCAACAGGAAGGGACTCGAGTAATGGTGGTGCGATTCAAGCCTCAGGTAATGATATCTCCATCCAACATTGTATCTTCAGCGGCAATAAAAGCGGCGAGTACGGCGGAGCCTTATATCAATACCAGGGACAAATAAATTTATCCAACTGTACGTTTGTTGGAAATGTAGCGCTGGACGGCCGAGCGGCTGCCTGTTTTGCTTATGAAGATGATCTTACAGTCCTGAAGGCCGCAAATTGTATCTTCCGGGACGAAGGCAACGAGCTATGTAAGGATGAGAGTGCAGTGTTTGACATTCGCTATAGCAACATCCAGGACGGCTTTGCCGGTGAAGGTAATATGAATGAAGACCCTTGTTTTGTTGATTCGGGCTACTGGGATGATCTCGGGACACCGGCTGATCCAGACGACGATATCTGGTTCAATGGTGATTATCACCTCCAGTCTGAGGCCGGATATTGGAGTCCTGCTTCCCAAAGCTGGATAATGGCCCCGGTCACCAGCTCATGTATTGACGCAGGCGATCCGAATTTTCCTATCGGTCAGGAATCAGAACCAAACGGGGGAAGAATCAATATAGGAGCGTATGGAGGAACGGACCAAGCCAGCAGGTCTTCCATTTGAGGGCGAAAAAACAAAACGCAGGAAAAACACTATGATTATGCTGTGGACTACGAATCATGGTGCTCTTCAATATGAATCTGGACATTTTCTCTATAGTCCTGTGAATCGCCGGAGTTGATTTTGTCTAATTTTCTCTGTGCCCAAAAGATCTTTACGGCGGTAATCCCACAACCGACGCCGGTAACGAAGAATACTATCGAGGCGAGCACAGCGAACAAATCCCGCAGGATGTAGACAAGGAATCCAAATCCGATAAGCAGCAGCCCTGTGATGAAAAGTCCGGCTGCGAAGTTTCTCGACGCCTGGGAAATCGCATTCGAATAAAAACGAAAACTCATAATAAAAGTGCCTAAAATTAAGAGTGACTAAAGTGCCTAAAGTTGAAAGCGGCGCTTATACACTTTAGTTCACTTTAGTCACCTTAGTTCACTTTAGCTCACTTTAATACATCCCACCACCTGGAGGTCCGGCTGGGGGCGTCTCTTTCTTTTCAGGAATCTCGCTGACAACCGCATCGGTAGTCAGCAGTAACGAAGCAATCGAGGCCCCGTTTTGCAGCGCGGCTCTTTCGACCTTCGTCGGCACGATCACACCGAACTTTACCATATCGCCGTATTTTTTGGCTAAAGCATCGTAGCCGAAGTTTTTGTCTTTACTTTCCATTACCTTCTGAGCAACGATTGAGCCGTCAAGCCCTGCGTTTTCCGCGATTTGCTTAATCGGTGCCACGACCGCCCTGCGGACGATATCGACGCCGATTTTTTCATCGCCGGAGGCCTTGACTTTGTCAAGTGCCTTTAAAGCTCTGAGCATCGCTACGCCGCCGCCGGGCAGAATACCTTCTTCCACCGCCGCCCGGCAGGCATGAAGAGCATCCTCTACGCGAGCTTTCTTTTCCTTCATCTCAGCCTCGGTTGCGGCACCGACATTAATCTGAGCCACGCCGCCGGCCAATTTCGCCAGTCTTTCCTGCAGCTTCTCGATATCGTAGTCACTGGTGGAGTTGTCGATCTCGTTCTTGATCTGTTCGATCCGGCCTGTTATCGCTTCAATGCTGCCGCCGCCTTCGATAATTGTCGTGCTGTCTTTGTCGATAGTAATGCGTTTCGCCCTTCCAAGCTGCCGCAGTTCGATGTTCTCCAACTGCAAGCCCAGGTCCTCGAAGATCGCATCGCCACCGGTCAGGGTCGCAATGTCACTGAGCAGAGCTTTTCGCCTGTCGCCAAAACCGGGCGCTTTGACAGCCGCCACCTGCAGGATACCCCGCAGTTTATTGACAACCAGCGTAGCCAGCGCTTCGCCCTCGACGTCTTCGGCGATCAGTAACAGGGGCTTGCCCTGTTTGGCGACCTTTTCGAGCAGAGGAACGAGCGATTTGATCGAGCTGATTTTCTTTTCGTGCACGAGAATGTACGGCTTATCCAGCACAACCGACATATTCTCCAGATTGTTAATAAAGTGCGGGCTAAGGTACCCCTTGTCGAACTGCATACCTTCGAGCAACTCGACAGTTGTTTCGAGGGACTGGCCTTCTTCGACGGTAATAACGCCGTCCTTGCCGACCTTCTCCATCGCTTCAGCCAGCTTTTTGCCGATCTCGACATCCTGGTTCGCCGAGCAGGTTGCCACCTGTTCGATCTGCTTGGTCGACTCGATCGGCGTGGCCATCTTATGCAGTTCGTTGACGATTTGCTCAACACCCTTATCGATGCCGCGCTTTACCTGCATCGGATTTGCCCCGGCGGTAATATTCTTGAGGCCCTCGTCAAAAATACTCTCGGCCATAATCGTGGCGGTTGTTGTCCCGTCGCCGGCGACGTCCGAAGTCTTGGACGCAACCTCTTTAACCATCTGTGCGCCCATATTCTCGTAGGCGTCTTCCAGCTCGATTTCTTTTGCCACTGTAACGCCGTCTTTCGTTACGAGCGGTGAACCGTAAGATTTCTCCAAAACTACATTTCTGCCGCACGGCCCGAGTGTGATCTTGACTGCCTTAGCCAATTTCTTCACACCTTTCTGTATAGCGGCACGTGCGTCAGTACCAAAAGCTATTTTTTTAGCTGCCATATTTTTATTTCTCCTATTCTGTGGCTAATTGTTTTTCCCTGCTTACTTTTCAATTACAGCCATGATATCCGACTCACTCATAATCAGATATTCTTTGCCGTCGATTTTCACATCCGTCCCGGCATAGCTTGTGAAAAGTACCATATCACCCTTTTTCACCTGCAATTTTCTGACCGTTCCATCGTCGAGCATTTTGCCCTCGCCGACGCTTACGATTTTACCTCTTTGAGGTTTTTCTTTGGCGCTGTCCGGTAAAACTATCCCGCCCGCTGTTGTGGTTTCCGCTTCGAGACGCTGAACAAGCACCTTATCTGCCAATGGTCGAATCTTCATTTTGTGATTACTCCTTTCGAAAAAATCTGTTTATTATTCATGGTAAAGTCAATTCATAAACAAAACAACTTCATACCCACTATTACTCTTGCACTTTTTATTCGCGTGCTTGTCATTGCGAGGCCTGCTTTGCAGGCCGCGGCAATCTCACTCGTAACGTATGAGATTGCTTCGCTTCGCTCGCAATGACACACAAAATTTCCAGTTCCGATTTTTTTGTCCCCGTTAACTTCTAACTCCTGATTTGTTCCCCAAATACGCTGCTGCTGTATTTCTTTATGAATAATCTGTTAAGCTGCTGCCGGAGAAGAGACATATCGACCGGCTTGTCAATCACGCTGAAAACATCGAGCCGCAGCGCCTTATCCAGCAAAGATTGACCCGCGGTACTTGTCAGAAGGATGCACGGCAGCAAAGGATAATTCATTCGGATTATTTTAATGGTCGCAAGCCCGTTGGACGTTTCCGAGTCCATATCCACGATTGTTGTGTGAATACGCTTGCTTTTGATGACATGGACGAATTCTGTTGCGTTATCAGCCACCAGCAGATTAACGCCTCTCGGCCGAAATATAGAGCGTACAGCCTCCGGCCAGGCCCAGTTCGCCTCACTGGCCAGAACATTAACTTCTTCAAATTTTGACAGATTAGATACCATATCCGTTCGTTCCTTTCCAAAGAAGTGCAAATATCGTGCCAGATATCTGTTATCCGGCCCATCCGAACATAAGTATTTGACTATAATGATGTTATGTTTTTACAGCCCTTTTACCTCATCTGCCAAAATCTCATCTGAACACCCCCTGCTATGCCAACCTGACAGGCCCGGCAGCAAAATCTCTGCGAAGGACGCTGTACGGCGTACTGAACCAGCAGCGGAAACTTCTTATATAAACAAAGGTCTTGCTTCAGAGTTTTATATCCTCTGTGGACGAATATATTCATTATTGGGTAAAAGTTTGCAAGGGCAGGCGGACACCTTATAATTCCCCCCGCGGTTTATTCGATGCATACAAATCTCAAGAATTCAAAATATTTAGCCTGCCGATTCTCTCGGCAGATTTTCTTTAAAATCAACACGTTAGAGCTTTTTATCCCGCAGGCCATACTGTCAATATAACGTGATCCGAACCGCATGTAGGGTGCGTTGAAACGCACTCCCATAGGGGATGGCCAAGCTCACATTTGAATTATATAAATTCGTTCTCCCCTATGTCATTGCGAAGGAGCGCAGCGACTGCGGCAATCTCAATCCTTCACGCGATACGATATACGCAATACGATATACGAATTAATTAGCAACCAAAACTCATCGAAAAATGTACCGGACACCTTTAATTCCCCCGGCAGCAAAATCTCTGCGAAGGACGCTGTACGGCGTACTGAACCAGCAGCGGAAACTTCTTATATAAGCAAAGGTCTTGCTTCGCAGTTTTATATCCACCCCGGACGAATATATTCATTGTTGGGTAAAAGTTTGCAAGGGCAGGCGGACACCTTATAATTCCCCCCGCGGTTTATTCGATGCATACAAATCTCAAGAATTCAAAATATTTAGCCCGCCGATTCACTCGGCAGGTTTTCTTGCAAATCAACACGAAAGAGCATTTTATCCCGCAGCATGATCAAGCACAACTCATTGAAAAATATGCCCCCTATGGGGCAGGCGTACTTCTTTGATTCACCAGTATAATAAGTATGGTGTCCCCGGATTTCCGGCAGCAGTAGCGAAACACTCTCTCGTAGTGCATCCGGTACAGCCTGGCAAAGGCAGCACGGTCACTACACGCCTGTTTTATCAGGATATCCTGATCTGTTTCGCTATTTACCAAATCAACGCGTCTCATTAACAAGTTCTTATTAGCCTCTGCTGTCATCACTATTATAAACTCCGAAATGCCAAAAACGTTTCATTAAATCATGAAAAAAATTGAGTAAAATAAGCAGCTTGTCAATTTTGGTGATTAGGGGCAAATAAGAACGTCTGCCTATTTACAAAGAAACACGAAGTTTTGAAAAGATTTGATTATTAAATATATCTTGCCCGTTCGGCTTGGCTCAGAGCCTGTCCTGAGCCTTGTCGAATGGGGCAGGCGAACAACTTTAATTACCCGCGAATAAACCAAAATTAATATGTATGGTCCCCAGATATCACTATTTAAATCCCATTTAAATCCGTTCGCCATGATTGCGGAGAATATGCTCGTGGGGATGTATATAGTAATACGGCAGAAAGTTATTTTGCTTTATTGAAGCGTGGCCTTTATGGTACATTTCATGCTGTTAGTAAAAAGCACCTGCACCGCTATGTTAATGAATTTGAATTTCGCTGGAATACTCGTAAAATAAACGATGGCAAGCGGATCGTAGCAGTCATTAAAGGTGCAGAAGGTAAACGTCTTATGTACAAATAAGCCAACGAAGAAAACCGCATAAGATTTGTTATTTGACAATTACATATCAGGCCGATATATAAAAAGCCCCATACTGAGGGTGTAAGCCTCAGCATGGGGGACAAAAGGCTTAGGATTTAGTTCTTAACCCAAATCCTGAAAGCCCGAAGGCCATAGCTGGAAGCATATATTACTCTACCATTTCGGAGAGTAATATAAGCCGTATATATCCAGTGGCCTTCTTTATTAGAGCGTTTCATAATTTGCTCCTTAAAAGAATCGGAGACCTTATTATTTGCCTAAGTTACCAGAATGCTCCGTTTAACTGGTAATTAGGTTACAATGCCCCGGCCCGGACTCGAACCGGGAAGGCAACGTGTGCCACTACGTCCCATGCGTAGCATGTATGCCAGTTTCATCACCGGGGCACATGAGAGAATCCAGCGTGAGCGCAGAACCCACACTGGATTTCTCAGATTTCTCTTGACGAATGGTGGAGGTCTCGGTAGAATTGCATATATAGGGCAATCCCAAGAGTATCCGTACTCAGGAAAATCGCAAAACATTCGGTTGTCCTTTCGAGCCGGATGGTGGGCAAACACCTCCGGCTCAGTTTTTTAGAAATCCATTATTTGTTCTTCATTTGCATCTATAGTTTTATTAGCTAATTGATATTCAGCAGGAGCGCTTCCCTTACCTTCTTTGACTACAATAATGACACCTTCGTTTTTAAGACGATGCAAGCAGCCAGACAAAGAATTAGAATTACATTTATTAGCCACATCGCTTGATATTTTTTGCATTGCTGTTAATATGTTGGTTTTAGTAAATGTTTGAGGCACTAATTTAAGGGATTCGCGTACTGTTTTGGCAAGCAAACCATAACCAGTTGAAGTTGATGAAGTCGTACCAGATGAGCTTTTTCCATAATTCGGTTTTGTCATTTTCCAGACTTTTTCAATGGCCGCTAAAGCTTCAACACGTTCATTTTCGGCCTTTTGAAGTGCTTTATTGTAGCGGTCTTCTACGTCCTTTTTCAGCTTTTTATAATCTAATGCTTTCATTTCATGTCCTTTCGTTTAACGGATTATGCTGCAATCATAAGCCCTATCCATATAAATGCAATACTAAATTTAACAAAATGCAATAATTTTTTTCAGACATAATGGAATGCTATATATGCCTAAAAAGAGAAAGACGAAAGGCAAAGCTGGCCCAAAGCCGGATATTTTGAAAATTGAGGGTGAAAACTGCGAAGACGCTCTAAAAACAGCGATTCAGAAGGAAAAGCCTAAAGAGGGCTGGCCGAAGAAGCCAAAAAACAAGTCTTAAATTTATAAACCGCTTGGAGATGTCTGATCTTGGAATTGGCTAACATTTGTATGTACTTCCCCAAAGACTTGCTCAACAATTAATTGAGCTATATACATTTTAGGCTTTAGAATGATGTCTGTTGGGCCCAAATTAACCATTTCTAAGGTTAGTTTACCAGAAAAACCCGGATGAACAGTAGGGGCAGTACAATGGACAATTAAACCTAATCTGGCACGACTGCTTTTGCCTTCTATTCGAGCGGCCAAATACGGACGCTCTTCAGTTATAGGTAAATTGACTTTTTCTAACGTGCTTGCAAGAATCAACTTGTGTGGAGCTAAATGGAATGGTTGCTCTTCTGTAATTGTATAAGTGTCTGAATTAGCTTTTAATGCTTCTGGTAATGAACCGGCTTTGCTCAAATCAATACAATATTTGCTTTCTTTAGGTACAAGAATTTCATCTCCTAATCGCAGATTTACAGAATGTGTATCATAAGGGCAATCCACGCCTAAAGAAGGGATTCTTGGTAATGGTTCTGGTATAATTAAGAGACGTCTCTCATCTATTGCTTTATGCAACTCTTTATTTGATAAAATCATTTCAATAAGAACTTAATTGTTCTTTTTTTACGGTAATAGTCTGTCCATTTTCAAAAGCTGGTTGAGGTAAAGATATTAACACTAAATCATCTTTATTTTCTAAAATATCAACAGATATAGAACCATCAATATAAGAATCTTCGGCAAGCTCAGAACTATATTCCACAGATTCTATAGGTGCGAATAAAGAAAATTCTTCGGAGTTATATAATTTGCCCTGAACAGCTACTTCTCCGCTGAATTGACCTGTAGAAATTCTACATAAAAGACGTGTCTTCATAATTCCCAATCCTTACTATCCAAACAACCTTTTAAGTTACATAATAATATTTTATACTTCTTTTTACAAGTTTATTTTTATTAAATTCTAATTGCTTATCGGCACAATACTTATAATTCCTATATTTTTTATATTTTATTGTTAATTATACTTATTTCTATATTTCTACGTTTTTACTGGGAATTCCGGGTACACCATACCTATTTCCAACTGATATATGCGCCCCAAACTCACCAATAATTGAGTACGGCCGCCGTGTTCTATCAAAACCATTACTAACGACTACAGATCCAAGATGTCCCGCTTCATCGCTTGCCGATCACAAATCTACACTGCTCCGTCGGGATTTTCAATAAAAATCCCGAATTCCGGCTTTTTTTATGGCCTATCCAGCCCTTCTACTTATTACAGCGTTTGTCGATGGAAATTGTTACCTATAATTATTGAAAAAAAGTGAAGAAAAGGCGAAAAAGCCTGTTTTTGACAGAATAACAGGAGGCTTTGTCATTTATTATTTTCTATACTATTGATTCCCGAGGGGTCGGGATCTTCGATATTGTTTTTCTTCGTGGTTCTCGGTGCCCTTCGTGGTAAATCAAAATCCGCGTAATCCGCGAAATCTGCGGTTAAATAAATTTATAATTTTTTCATTTTTTTCACTTGACGGCCAACGTACCTACTTGTAAGATTGTTATTTAACGTAATATATTAGATCGTTATTACAATAGTCAATAGACAATAGTAAATAATCAATTCAGAAAGGGGTATCCTTATGTCAACGAAAGCACAAACCAAAGCAAACCAGCAGAACGCACAAAAATCGACCGGGCCGCAGACGGACGAGGGTAAGGCAACAGTCTCGCAGAATGCGGTTAAGCATGGCCTTTTTGCCGCTGAGGCGGTGATAAAAGGCGAAGATCCGGCTGAATATCAAGCTTACCACGACCAATTCCTCGCTGAGCTTGACCCCGTCGGAGCGGTGGAAACCATGTTAGCTGATCGGTTTGTCAGCCTTGTCTGGCGGCTGAAACGGGCCGAACGCATGCAGAACCAGGCTATCGACTCGATGATAGAAAGTCAAATCGACAATCCGATGGCCAAAAGCCTCAATATGGTGAAGTGGCACGCCAAGGGGGTAAAGCTGGGCGATTCGAGATATGTCATCAGCCATTTGCAGCTCGGCCGAATCGCTTCGAGCGACTGGTGCAATTGCAGGGTGCTCGACAGGATGATGCTGTACGAGAGGCGGATCGAGAACAGTATGCTCAAGATGATGAACGAGCTTAAGAGACACGAAATAATGCGTCGAATTGAGCAGCAAGACGAAGACCAGCAGTACATGCCGTCCCCATCGGCAAGGGATGAGGCTGCCACACGGCGCCCGGCAGAGAAAAAAGGCGACTTGAAAAAACAAAGCCAATATGCCCCGGAACTAATGGGCACAACATCTTTTGTAAAAAGGGATTATGAAAATATGCCGGCTCAAGGCGACGGAGAAAACAAAGCCAAACAAAGCCAATTACACGCGTCCGTATTGGCTAAAGTGGCGGGGAAAAGAGAAAAATCGCCCGCAGCGGCTACCGGTTAGCCGGTTGAAGCCGGGAGCGACCGACAAAATGCTGTTGATAAAAAGAAAATATCACCCGGTAAGCAGCTCGAATTCTTCGGGGCTGAGTGATTGGCGTAATTTCTGCAGGGCGAGAAGCTCGATCTGGCGGATTCTTTCCTTGCTCAAATTGAGTTCCCGGCCGATTTGTACTAAGGTTTTAGTTTCCTTTTTTATCGGAGGGCCGACGAGACCGAAACGATTCATTATTACATACTGCTCGCGTTTTGTGAGGTTGTCTTTTATGACTTGGGTAAGGCTTTGGTGTGCGCGTTCGATGGCAGCGAAATCCGCCGCGTCTTCGGTCCTCATTTCGCGATGGATGTTTGCCAGCGAAGCTTTTGTGGCTTTGCCGAGCCGGCCGATCTGGTCCGGAATTTTGCGGGCGAAGGCTTTGGTTATGGCCCAGGAGGCGAAAGTGGAGAATCGAAAACCTCTGCTGTAATCGAATTTTTCGACCGCCCGCATCAGCGAAATATTGCCCTCGCCGACAAGGTCGAGCAGGTTCGCTCCGCTGAGTGTATGTTTGCGGGCGATGTTGACGACGAGCCGAAGGTTTGCTTCGATTATTCTTCTTTTGATCTCTTCGGCCTGGGCCAAATAAGATTCGATTTTCCTTAATATGGTGCCCGAGACGTGAGACAGTTTTAAGCCGGCACGGCTTTGGCAGGCTAAGAATTTCAGATAATTGTATCGACGGAACAGCTCGACTTCTTCTTCTCTGTTGAGCACAGGTGTATCTGTTAATGTGTGCAGATATTGTGAAAGGGAGCTGCCGGTCAATTTGATCGGCTCGGTATTGCTCAGGGCGGACGGCTCTGATTTGTCGAGCGGCTCGGCCAGAATCCGCTCTTTGGCATCTTGTTTGAGAAATTCATCGCTGTCGACGAATTCGATTTTTTTTGTCAGAAGCACCTTTGCCCTTCGCCGGTTGATGATTCTGTATATCGAACTTTTGTTGCGGTCGAAACGCGTCATCAGCTCTTTGATATTACAGCCCTGTTTGTACAGCCGATAGATTTCCGCTGCCTGGGCCGGTGTGATTACGCCGGTTGACTTTTTGAAGATGGCCTTGTCAGGATTGGCGTCTTCGTAATTGAGCAGTGTGTATCTGATGGTTTCGTGACACTTGGCGGTTTTGGCGCTTATCCTGTCGATTATCTGGTAGCGGGACAGATTCGTGCCGGCGGCAAGCTTGACAGCCAGCTTTACAATCTGTTGTTTTTGCTGATCCGACAGCCGCATGAAGTTTTTGGCGTTGCCGGCAAGTTCCGGATGTGTCGTAAGGAATTCATCGACGGTTGACTGCAGAAAACCGAGACGCCTTATGCCGTCATCGAATATGTATTTTCGCGCGACCAGGCCTTGCTTTCGCCAGCGATAAATCGTTTTGGTTGAAACAGCAACGTTTTTCGCCAGCTCCTGGATGCTGTAGATTTTCTGACTTTGCTCGGTGACGGGACGAGCGAGTTTGCCGCTCAGCTTGGAAATGAAAATTCTCAGGTCTTCGAGCAGATCGTCACCTTTGATAAGCTCGTTTTCGCTTTTAAGGTTGAAGCCAGTGATGCGAAAGCACACGAATTCGAAAGGATATTCCTTGTCTATGTCGATGATAGCAACGAGCTTCTCGGCGGCATCGAGCTGTTTTCGCCGCTTCTTCTCCGGCGTAAATCGAAGCTGCATTAGCAATCGCGCCAAATTATGACTGTTTATAGGTCGCATAATCGACCGTCCATTTTACCAGAATTGGGCGCAAAAAAACAGCCGAACGAACGGCTGTTTGAGAGTTTTATCATGGATTCAAAAACTTCATACAAAAATGTGAACCGGGGATATGACAGTCATGCCCGGCAAATTATTCTTATTACCTTGTGTCTTCCGCTTCTGGGTACTTTTTCATGCGACGAGGCTCTTGGCAAGATCGACGGCAGAAGCGGCGTCCGGAGCATAGCCGTCGGCTCCGATTTTGTCGGCATAATCCTGTGTTACCGGCGCTCCGCCGATCATCACCTTTACCGGAATCCCGGTATCCTTCAGTGCCTTGATGGTTTTTTCCATGCCGGGCATAGTTGTCGTCAGAAGTGCGCTTATGCCAATCAACTGGGCATTCGCCGCTTTGACTTGCTCGACAAACTTTTCAGGCCCGACATCCACACCCAGGTCTATAACCTGGAAGCCGGCTCCCTTAAGCATCATTGCGACCAGATTTTTGCCGATATCGTGCAAATCGCCCTGAACGGTGCCGATCAGCAGTTTTCCGACCGGTTCGACGCCGGCTTTAACAAGTTCCGGCTCAAGAACTTCCATAGCCATTTTCATCGCCCGAGCAGCGATAAGCACCTCGGGGATGTAGATTTCATTTTTCTTGAAAAGAGCGCCTACAATGTCCATACCTGCGATTAATCCGTTGTCGAGAACATCTTTAGCCGCTGTGCCCTCTTCCAGAGCCGCCTTCGTGATTTCTGACGCTGTGTTTTGGTCTCCATTGATAACAGCATCAGCCAATGCCTTCAAATCTGCCATTCCGGTTCACCTCAATAAAACTATACTATTCCTATTGACATTCCTTAAAACCAATAATCAAGGGTGTAATTTAACATCATTTACTTATTCAAAACAAGCCCTAAATAAAACTTTTTTAGAGGTGCGAGCTGTTTTAACGCATATGAAAGTATAAAAATACAAAAACAGAATTTATATTATTTGAAAAAATATTAATACATGGTATAATACTTGCTCTTATTACCTATTGTTGTTTGCTCCACAATGGTGGTTGTGAAATTAAGGCAGTTATATCTTCACGTTTTTGTGTTGAGTTATGAAGCAGTTCAAACGGAATACGAGGTACGAAAGACGAGATACGAAACATGAGTGACTATATAGTTTTGGTAAAACAGGTTCCCGACGTCTCGCAAATTACCGACAACGCTTTTGATCCTGAAACCGGCACACTCGTCCGGACAAGGCTGGCCAGCGTAATCAACGAGTTGGACGCCCAGGCGCTGGCGTTTGCGAACATGATGAAAAAGATCAGCGGCGACGACAAGGCTCGCGTCATTGCCTTGACGATGGGCCCGCCGATGGCCGAGGAGGTTCTTCGCTACAGTCTGGCTCGCTCAGCCGATCAGGTGGTGCTTCTGACGGACCGGGCTCTCGGCGGGGCCGATACGTGGGCTACGGCCAATCCGCTCGCCCATGCGATCCGAAAAATTACCAAGGATCTGCTCAAATGCGGCGACGACTATTTCGTGGTCTCCGGCATGCAATCGGTCGATGGTGATACGGCACAGGTACCGGCTCAGATAGCCGAGGAACTGGGCCTGCCCTGCATCGCCTATGTCACCGGCGCCGAATACAGGAAAAAGCGTTTCGAATTTACTCGAATCATCAGCGGCGGAAGCCAGACTGTAGCCACCAAGAAGCTGCCGGCTGTAATTACCGTCGCCAAGTACGAACATACTCTGTTTGCTACGTTTAGCAGAACCCGCTGGGCCAATAAGGCCGATCTTGTCAAATGGGGCGCCGATGACATCAAAGCTACCCACATCGGGGCCAAGGGTTCCAAGACGGCAGTCATCAGAGTTTTTCCGCCGGGCAAAAGCACCCGCAAATGTCAGAATCTCAGCGACGTTAAATCTTTGGCTAAAGTGATAATGGATTCTGTCAAGAGCGGCAACGGCCAGGCGGACCAGAATGGCGACGCCCAGTCAGGCAGCTATGTTCTGCCTGACAAACGCAAGGACAAGTTTCAAAGAATGTTCGAGGCGACACAAAAGGAACAGGAAGATTATCAACTCCTGATCGAAAAGATCAAAGAACTCGGTATAAAATCGGCGGTACAAATAGATGATGCCGTCAAAGAGAAGATTCTTGAATCTACCGGTAAGAGTATTCATAAAAAGACGCTGGATGACATGATAGAGGGCTTTAAGGCGACCAAGCCTGCCTTTAAGGGAGAGGTTTGGGTTGTAGCCGAGCACAGTGACGGCGTGGTTCACCCGGCGACTTTCGAGTTGACGGGTAAGGCCCGCGATTTAGCCGATTCGCTCGAAACCAAGGTTGGTGTTTGCATCGCCGGTGACAACGTCGGGCATATGGCCGAAGAGCTGATCGCCGCCGGTGCCGATATCGTCTATGCGATTGAGCATAAGGTTCTCAAACAGTTCGATCCGACGGCCTATCGCAAGGCTGTAGCCGATGCTATCGACAAATATGTGCCGCAGATTGTTCTTTACGCGGCTACGCCCCAGGGCCGGATGTTGGCGCCGATGGTATCGTATCGCGTCCATAGCGGCCTGACCGCCGACTGTACGGGATTGGATATTCGTGACAGCTCGCGAAAGGGTGACATAGCGTTATTGCTTCAGACGCGACCGGCGCTTGGCGGCAACGTAATGGCTACGATTCGCACCAAGAACTCGAAGTCGCAGATGGCGACCGCAAGGCCGGGCGTTATGAAAAGGCTTCCCCCCGATCCGTCGAGAAAAGGCAAGGTTGTCAAACACCAGGTCGAGCTTTCCGAAGACGATGTCAGTCTTGAGATTATACAGACTGAACTGGGCTCCGGCGAAGTGAACTTCGGTGCTGAGGTAATTGTCAGTGGCGGCAAGGGAATGCAGAGCAGGGATAACTACGAATCGCTTCTGGAGGCACTTTGCGAGGGCTTGAGTAATAAGCTGGGAACGCAGGTCGAAAGAGGCGCCTCGCGTGCGGCGGTTGAACAAGGCTTTATCGAACGCGTTCACCAGGTCGGGCAGACAGGCACCGCCATCGGGCCGAAACTTTATATTGCGCTTGGAATCTCCGGCGCCATTCAACATATGATCGGCGTTGCCAACACCGAGACGATTGTTGCCATCAACAGCGATCCGAATGCACCGATATTCAAGCAGTGCGATTACTATATCGTTGGAACTGTCGAGGATACGGTTCCTCAGTTAGTGCAGGCGTTGAAAGCTGAATAGAGATATTGGAATTTCGATTTTCGAATTTGAATACAGGACAAGATTAGAGGTGGAGTAGAAAGTGCCAAACATCAAAGACTATAGCAAAGCATCCGTTTTGGTCGTCGGTGCAGGGCCGGCCGGTCTTGCCGCTGCGATACAGCTCAAAACAACTAATCCTGATATCGACGTTTGTGTCGTGGAAAAGTCGGCGGACCTTGGAAATCACAATCTCTCCGGCGCGGTCCTGGAAGCCGAGCCGCTGCATACGCTTCTGGATTCGGCGGTGCCGGGATGGCAGGAAAGCGACGCCGCCAAGGACGTGCTTGCAAACATAATCGACAAGGACGATATTATGTTCCTGCTGGGTAAAAAGCTGGCGTTTAATATCTTCTTTGCGATCAAGCTCTGCAAGTCACTTGGTCTTGGCTTCGGCGACATGATCCACAAGGGGGACTATTCCGTATCTATCAGCAAGCTGACCAAATGGATGGGCCAGATTGCCAAAGACCTCGGAGTCGAGGTGCTGACCGGCTTTGGCGCCGAAGATATCATCCTCAACGGCTCGGCCCATGCGACGGGTATCAAACTCGTGGATCAGGGTCTCGACAAGGAAGGCAACAAGCAGCCGAACTATGTCGAAGGTGAAATAATCAACGCCGATTTTATAGTGCTGGCCGAGGGATGCGACGGGCTCCTGACGGAAAAATTCGTGGAAAAAGCACATCTGGAAAGGCAGAACCCGCAACTGTATTCGGTCGGCGTGAAAGAGTTAATTAAAGTCAGCCCCGAACAGTACAGCAAGTTCACTTCGGGCCGGGTCGTTCACGCGATGGGCTATCCCATCTGGACGCCGGTAATCGGCCCCGGAATGTTCGGAGGCGGCATCGTATACGCGGGTGTCCAGGACCATTTGTCGGTCGGCATGATTATCGGCGCCGACTGGAAGTACTGCGACTTGAACGTGCAGGATGCGCTGACCAATTTCAAGAATCACCGCTTCGTAAAACAGTTCATCGAAGGCGGTACGGTTGTGGAGGCAGGCGCGAAAATGATTCCCGAGGGCGGATATTACGCCATACCGAGAGACCCGGAAACAGGCAGTATCGGCAAAGGCAATGTAATGATCCTGGGTGACAGTGCCGGTTTCGTAAATATGCACAAAATCAAGGGCTTGCACAACGCGATCGAATCAGGAATGAAAGCGGCGAAGGCTATCGCCAATTGCCTCGACAATCCCGAAGCGACAGCATCGAAATATACCGAGATGGTTGACCAGTCGAATATCGCTAAAGAGATGAAATCGGCGAAAAACTTCCGGCAGACGGTTGCCAAATTCGGGCCTCTGCAGGGCATGCCGCTCTCGATTCTCGGCGGTCTGCTGCCGAAATATAAGGTTGAGAAGGATTATGAGGCAATGACGGTCGCTCGATATCGACACAAGCCCGATCAGAACTTCGATAAAGACACATTCACCGCAGTGGCGGCAACCGAGCACCGCGAAGAGGAGCCTTCACATCTGACAATTCTGGATGGCGATATTTGCAAAACCAAATGCTCGCCGGAATTCGATAATCCCTGTATAACTTTCTGCCCGGCGGGAGTCTACGAGACGATTCACGGCGAGGTCAAGCCGGCCAATCCGTCCAACTGCCTGCATTGTAAGACATGCCAGAGAAAATGTCCCTTCGACAATATCAGGTGGACGGTCCCCGAAGGCGGCGGCGGACCACGATATAAGCGAATGTAAAAAACGCGCATATCAATACAATTAGTTCGCAGCAATTCTGCAATAGATATACGAGCACTATTGTTATCACGGTTTATGCCCTTTTGTGCCCGATATAGGACCTGCTTACCTGGCGGCTCCCATAAAAACGTCACAACTGCGCAGTTGTAGCAGATATGGCTTAAGAATGGTTAACTAAGCTAAAGAAGATTCTTAGTAATGCCGAAATTGAAGGTGCCGGATCGGGGGCGGAGGGCAAAGAAAAACTTCGTCTTATGAATGGTCCATAGCAATGTCGAATATTTCTGGTCAATAAAGAGGGTGAATGATGACGGATCAGTCAAGGCAGACTAAAGTTCTTGTAGCACTGCTGGTTTCAATCGTGCTCTGCACAATAATCTTAAATGTTCTGGGGCACAATCCACCGTCGGCCGGCGCTTTTTGCCTTTCGCAGTATTACCGTCTTGTTCCTGTTGAAAAATTGGTTCGCTCCCGAGAAGTCCAGCGTCCGAGATACTGGAAGTGGATCGAAATTTACTATAGCGAAGGTGGCTCCGGCGATCGAGTCGCATCCGGCTTGAATATACAAGTTGAACAACCGGACTCGTTGAGCAGTGTTTCCGGTCAGGAGGACATTGACTATCATTTTATTATCTATAACGGGCTTGCCGGTCACGATGGCCGGATAAAACCGACAGAAAAATGGAATAGACAACTCCCGGCGAATCGACCGGCGGACTATGACAGACGACATGCCTGGCAATATGAACAGACTATCTACATCTGTATTGTAATGGATAGTCAAAATCCTCAGCCGACCAACTTTCAGATAAAAAGACTGTATGTTCTTGTAGAGGAGCTGTGCAGAGAGTTTAGCATTAAGTCTGAATCAGTTCTCTATCCCCATAGTTGGCAATATTAACAAAGTTCCTCACAATACAACCGTGCTAAATGATGCTAAAGACTTTTGCGGTTCTCTTTTTGCATTCATATAGGACTTAAAGATTCAATGCTCCTATAATAATCCTGAAACTCCCAATACACTCGATGTATACGCGGATAGGCAAATCTATGTAAAGTGGCTTTTTTGTAAAGCCGAACTACGAATGATTTCAGTGCTGTGTAAAAATAAGCCGTTGGCGCCGGCTAAAATAACCTTATGAAAGGAATCGAAGATGCTGCCGAACTTTGTATTTGGCTGGTTCAGTATGGACATGGGTATCGACCTGGGCACCTGCTCTACGCTGGTTTATGTCCGTGACAAAGGTATTGTCCTGAATGAACCTTCGGTCGTTGCCGTTCGCAAAGGCACCAATATCGTCCTGAACAACGGTCAAGCCGTCGGAGTGGTTGCGCGTGAAATGTTAGGCAAAACACCGGGCTCGATTAGTGCAGTCAGACCTCTCAAAGACGGCGTGATTAGCGACTTCGAGATAACCGAGTCAATGCTGGCTTATTTTATCCGCAAGGCACATGGCGGCGGAATTGTCAGGCCTCGCGTGGTAATAGCCGTGCCAGGCGGGATAACCGATGTTGAACGCCAGGCGGTTATCGGGACCGCTGAACGCGCCGGTGCACGAAAAGTCTATCTAGTGGACGAGCCGATGGCGGCCGGAATAGGAGCCGGACTGCCAATTACGGATCCTACTGCTTCGATGATTGTCGATATTGGCGGTGGAACTACCGAGGTAGCCATTATGAGTCTGGCCGATATCGCTTCATGCGAATCAGTTCGAGTCGGCGGTGATGATATGGATGAAGCTGTAATCAATCACCTTAAGAAGACTTATAATCTGCTTGTAGGCGAGGCGAGAGCTGAAAAAGTCAAAATGAAAATTGGCTCTGCCGCCCCGCTCGAAAAGGAGCTGACGATGGAAGTCGCCGGCAGGGACACCATATCGGGGATGCCGAGGAAAATTGTCATAACGAGTGAGGAAATCCGCGAAGCGCTAAAAGGCCCGATTGCAGCGATCCTCGATACGGTTATGGTCACGCTGGAAAGGACCGAGCCGGAATTGGCCGCTGATCTCATCGACAACGGCATACACATTTGTGGGGGCGGATCGTTGCTCAAAGGAATGGATACGGCATTAGCGAACGCGACCGGGCTGAAAGTCCAAATAGCCGAAGACCCATTGAGCTGCGTCGCCAGGGGTACGGGCATATACCTGGAGAATCTGGATCTATGGAAGGATACGATGGACCGCAGCGAATATGGGTCGGAACAATTCGCGGGGCATCGTGGATAAGATGAAATACGATCATGGCCATGAGGAAAAACAGAGTTCCTGAACGAGTCCTATTTATCTCACTAATGCTGACCGGGCTCATTTTCCTTTTTGCTCCGCAGAGACTTACGAGTAAATTCCAGTTTGCTTTTGTGCGTGTTTTCTGCTGGCCTTTGAGTGTCAGCAGGGACATTTCGCTTTCCGCATCCGGATTGATGGCTTCGGCAGAGGGTGCCCCGGCAGACGTTGTCAGCCGTACAAGATACAACAAGCTACATAACCGCCTCGCAAATGTCACCGAGTGGCTCAAGCAGGAACGCCAAAAGGTCGAAACGCTATCCGGTCTGCGCAATCGTCCCGCCTGGAAGGGCGTTAATTTTGTTTTGGCTGGCATAATTACCTCTACTATCGATGGACTGCATAGCGAGCTTATTATCAACCGCGGCAAAGAAGACGGCCTGGCCAAAGATCAATTCGTTCTGGCAAATGAGAGCATCATCGGAACCATATTCAAGGCGGATAATCGAACAGCCCGAGTCCGATTGATAACCGATCCCGCTTCACAAATAGCGATCAAAATAGAAGGCTTAAATAAAGACAGAATCCTGCAGGGCACCGGTAGCGGTTCCGCCAAAGTCAAACTGCTGCCCACAAAATACAGAGTCGAAGTCGGCGAGGTGGTTTATGCCCAGAAAAAGCCCGGATTCCTGAGCACGCCAGTGATTGTAGGAACGGTAGCCCAATGCGAAAGCAACAAAGATAATCCCCTGCTCTGGGACATAACCGTCAAGCCCGCCTGCGACATCGGGACGCTGACCGACGTGTCTGTAATTGTAATGAACCCCCGATAGCTCAGATCCCAACCGAAAATGCCCGAACTATGCCGCTTAACGAACCGCCATTCGGTAAACATTTCTGATTATCCCAAAAGTCAATGTGTGCCAGAAAAAAAATGCTTTCCCTGGTATTTCAAATGAATTCCTTACAGTTTCTTATCATTATCGAACCACCTGATTAAAAAAATCTGTTCATAGTTGCATATTTTATGAAATATGGTAGTAGCTTATTCCGTTGGTTATTGTGCTTGAACTGCGATTACTCCAATACTACACTTGGTAATATGTTCGAGTATCAAGGTTTGGGCTCCGAATTGAATATTGAATCTAATCTTTTTTTTGTGCTAAGCCAATGATACATGACTTTTGTTCCTTACTCAAGAAAGTCAGCCATGAAATCAGATGAAACCGTACATCCGCAATTGATTGGGGGTTTGACAAAGGGTTTTTGGAATTTAATCTCAGTTAACATTGGTTGGCTGGCCTGCATTCTTGGTGCAGCACGGGGACATTATTGGCTGGGTTTGGTTGTCGTATCGATCCTTTTCGTCATTCATATAACGGCGATTGAAAGACACAAAATGCGCAAGATTTTTATCGTCGCCTTGTTAACGACGGCGATTGGTTTTTTAATGGATACGACCTTAATCATCGTCGGCGCGGTAGAGCCAAATCGCTGGGTGATGCCGGCACCTTTCACGACAATATGGGACCTCATGATTTGGGCCAACTTTTCTCTGATGTTGGATGTGTCTCTTCGTTTTTTGCAAAAAAGACCTTTGGTCGCAGCGTTCCTGGGGGCGATATGTGCACCGGGGACATATTACGCGGGCGACCGTTTAGGAGCGTTGAATTTTTCAGAGCCGGTCTTCAGAAGTCTGCTATGGGTTGGGGCCGTGTGGCTTTTTGCGATGCCCTGCTTAAGTCTAACGGCAAGGTATTTTTATCAACCTCAAAAGACAAAATCTGTGTAATATTAAAATCCATTTAAAGCATTCAAGTGAAACTTGAAGTCGGAAGAATCGGCTTATATATAAGTTTGTAAATTTTCTTGAGCCGCAACAAGCTGTGCTATATACTTGCTCGCATAATGATATATTAGGAGTCAGCTTTGAATAAAAGCGTTGATAAAAATATATCTGGCACCACTCATAGCATCGCCGTGATTGGAGGCGGCATCTCGGGTATAACCGCCGCATGGCTGCTTTCCCGTCGGCATTCAGTTACCCTGATTGAAAAAGAGCCTCAACTTGGCGGTCATACACACACCCATATCCTTGACAGCGGAGCGGATTCAGGCACTCCTGTCGATATGGGATTTATAGTCCTGAATGACCGAAATTACCCTACGCTTGTAACCTTGTTTAACCAATGGGGTGTCCGCATACAGAATTCCGATATGTCTTTTGGATTTGAAGACAAAGACCTGGGATTTTATTATTCCAGTGATTTTCCCCGTGGATTATTCGCGCGTCGGCGAAATCTGATTTCTCCTTCTTTCTGGCGGATGATTTGGGATATCTTCCGCTTTAATCGTATCTCCACCAGAGATTTGAAAACGGAGTTAGGCCATCTGACTTTGGGACAGTATTTGCAAAAATACGGATTCTCCAAAGCGTATATCGACTTTCATATCGTCCCGCTCAGCGCTGCGGTCTGGTCAACGCCCAGCGAAAACATACTTGATTTTCCAGCCGAGTCTATCCTTCGCTTTTATAGCAATCATGGCCTGCTGAAACTCGTCAACAGACCTCAATGGCAAACTGTTGTGGGCGGGAGCGTTTCATACGTTCAAGCGTTCGAAAAACGGTTTCAAGGCGCAGTTAAAAAAGCCATCCCCGTCCGACATGTCAAACGAATGACGGACAAAGTCAAGGTGATATTAGAAGACGGCATGGAAATGGATTTTGACTGTGTTGTGCTTGCGACCCACGCCGACATTAGCCGCCGGCTTCTGGTGAATCCTGAACCGGAGGAAAGCCGAATCTTGAGCAAATGGACATACACACAAAATCAAGTCGCCCTGCATACTGATATACAAGTGATGCCGCCGCAACGAAAAGTCTGGGCAAGCTGGAACTATGTCAGGTTCGGCGGCAAGCAGCTAAAGCCGGTTATGAATATGTCTTACTATATGAATCGGCTGCAGGGGCTTAAGACAACAAATGATTATTTTGTGACTCTAAACGGAGACGCCTGGATTGATCCAAATCGAATGATTGAATCCACCACATTCCATCACCCCTGCTACACCTTCGAGTCTCTAAGCACGCATAAGGAGTTGGATAGCATCAACGGCAAAGACCGTATCTTTTACTGCGGGGCATACTGCGGTTACGGATTCCACGAGGATGGAGCTCGTTCAGGGCTTGCCGTAGCTCAGAAGTTCGGGATTGGTTTATGAATTCACAGATTTTCACCGGAGTTGTATCGCACGGACGCCGCTGGCCACAGAAACATCACTTCTCTTACCCGGTCTATTTCTACCGATTCGACCTGGATGAATTACCCGAATTGGACCGAACGCTCCCCGGATTCGGATACAACCGCTTTTCGATCGTTCGCATGGATGACAAGGATTACCTGTGGCGGGGCAACGAATCCCTCAAGGATAAAATTGCCGGAGTGCTTGAGAAAACAGGTTATGCGGAACCTGTACATCGCGTAGAACTGATTAGCTTTGCAAAGTATTTTAATATTATCTTTCGACCAGTGAGCTTTTTTCTTTGTTATAACTCTGAAAATCTCTGTAGGCTCGTCCTGGCTGAGGTGCATAACACCTTTCGGGAAACGCATTTGTATGTCCTCAAAGATCCTCATGAGAAGTCTGAAACACTGTGTTTTGAGATACCCAAAGCATTTCACGTCTCGCCATTTTTCGATATGAACGGAAAGTACAATATCTGTTTCAGGGACGACGGACAAAAAATTAATATCTCCATAGAATTGACCAAATCGGAATGCGGCGAAAAGCCGGTCTTTTTCGCTAAATTGTCAGGGCAGGGACGTCAGCTTACATCCAGTACACTCTATGGGACTTTGTTAAAATACCCCTTTAATGCGATGCTCAATATGCCGCGAATCTTACGACAGTCGTTAACCTTGTATTTTCAGAAAAAATTGCCTGTTTTTACCAAGCCCATCCCGCATAACGAGTACACAATGAGAAAACAACTTCCTTCGCGGCTTGCTCGTCGGGGTATGAAAGCCTTCTTTTCGCTTTTAAAGAAACAATCTAAAGGGGCGATCACGGTAAAGCTTCCTGAAGGCGAAAGCCGCGTTTTTGGGCCTGTCGATTCGGGTCTGTCGGCCCAGTTGCAAATCAAAGACTACCGTTTCTTCAGCCTGCTTGCCAGGGCCGATGAAATTGGATTCGGAATAGCGTACGAAAAAGGGTATTGGACGTCGAGCAATATGGCTCAGTTTATGGATTTTATGCTTAGTGTAACACTGTCGCATTCGTTTCGAATGAGTTGGTATTCCAAGTTGTTTAGAACCTTTTACCTGGCATGGAACTTGCGCAACAAAAACACGCTTTATCAAGCACAAAAAAACATCTCTCAACATTACGATCTGAGTAATGAGATGTATGAAATGTTTCTGGATGAAACGATGACGTACTCTTGTGCTGTCTTTGACCGTGAAAACGAAGCTCTGGCTGATGCACAACTCCGCAAGATCGACCGAATTTTAGAAAAGGCCTGCCTTTCAAAGCACCACCATTTGCTCGAACTCGGTACCGGATGGGGTTCATTGGCAACGCGTGCGGCGAGTCTCTACGGTTGCCGGGTAACCTCAATTACACTTTCAAAAGAACAACAGCAATTAGCCCGGCAGCGGATTGCCCAGGCTGGATTGTCTGACCGAATCGAGGTGTTGCTTTGCGACTACCGCAACGTTACCGGGCAGTACGACCGAATCATTTCTGTAGAAATGCTCGAAGCCGTGGGAAAGGCCTACTACCCTGCTTTTTTCCGCAACTGCGACCGTTTGCTGAAACCGAACGGGATGCTGGTAATTCAAACGATTACCATTCCAGACCAGCGCTACAAGGCCTACTCTAAAACAACCGACTGGATGCGCCTGTTTATATTTCCAGGCGGCCTGCTTCCATCGCTGACTGCTCTAACAAAAGTCCTAACCGAACACACATCGTTTGTTATCAAACAAGTTGAAAGCATCGGGCCGCACTACGCATTGACCTTGGCGCGATGGAAAGAACGCTTCCTTGCCAATCGGGAAAAAATCATCGAACTGGGATTTCCCGAAACCTTTATTCGACGCTGGGAATATTATTTTTCATTCAGTCAAGCTGGATTTGCTCAGCAGTATATCGATGATCTTCAAATCGTCTTAACACGTCCCGGAAATCGGGATTGTATCAATGCTTTTGACCAAAAAATCGGTCGCGTCAAACCGCAGACGGACAACACAAAATGATTGCTGAGGGAATACTGCTAAATCTGCTTATCGGTGCCGGAACGCTGACCGGATTGTGGTTTATCTATTTGTGGAAACGAAATCCGGCCGTGGTGGACTTGGGATGGGCAATCGGTTTGACTCTCATGGGATTAGCTCATAATCTGAGCGGCGATATGTTTTCTGCCGGCAAACTTCTGATCAGTTTGCTGGTTCTGTTTTGGGGGCTTCGCCTGGGCGGATATTTGTTTTGGACTCGGCTCAGGCTTGGAAAAAGAGACGCCCGATACGAATCGCTTCAGCGTCAGCAGAAAATCCCTGCGCCCCTCTTTTTTCTGATCCATTATCTTATTCAGGCCTGCTTTCAAGCCGTCGTAGGATTTGTATTTATCTTTACGGCCCAAAGCACGACATTCGACTCAATTTACGCTAAAGCCGGATTGATGCTATGGTGCGTTGGCTATGGAGGTTCTATCGCGGCGGATGCTCAATTGCATCGGTTTCGAATCAGTCCGGATAATCGCGGCAAAGTCTGTCAAGTTGGCCTTTGGAATTACTCCCGCCATCCGAATTATTTTTTTGAGATTCTTCTGTGGTCCGGGTTTGCCCTTATCGGCATACCTGCTCGGCTGGGATGGCTTGGGCTAATCTCGCCGATAACTCTATTGCTGACAATGACGCTTATCACGGGCCCTATTTCAGAACGGCAATCGCTCAAATCCAAACCGGATGCATATCGTCAATACCAAAAAACGACATCTATGATTATTCCCTGGTTTAAGACGACTAAAACCGCATCGGCCATATCCGGCTCATAATAAGATAAGTCATTGTAGCTGTTGATGCCGACAAAAAAGAACCCCAAATCATATCGACAATCGACAGCATGAAAGGCCAGTCACGAAGCGTAGCCAAATTGGTCAGGTCATAGGTAGCATACGCGATAAAACCAAACAATGCTGCCATCTCAATGGTATAAACCAACGACCGCTTTGCCATACCAGGAAGTAATGCAAAAACCAGTACCCCGACAAGAAACAGCAAATAAAATATGATTGCTGCTATCCAGTTAACGTTAGGAGTCAGCAGCGGCTCAAGGGAGTTGCGATAAAAACCTTTGGCAATCACGCCAAGCCAAATCATATCAATACAAAAAAATACAGGCACACTCACGGCATAAGTTAATAAAATTCTCGACATCTGCATAACTCACTTCTCCTTTCAGCAATTAATCACAAATCGCATTCAGTCTATCCCTAAAAGGTAAGGTTTCAAGGATAATCCGCTGCTCTGGGACATAACCGTCAAACCCGCCTGCGACATCGGGACGCTCACCGACGTGTCTGTAATCGTAATGAATCCACGATAACAAAGGCAGAAGATCGGAAAATTGGCTCCATTCGACGCTGCTCAGGACAAGCTTGTTTGGCTTTGAATTGGCTTTGTTTTTTCGCCGTCTCAAAGCATGAAAATCTTCATAATCCCCTTCCATATAAATACTTAAGCACATTTTTTCCTTTCTGAAATTGGGTTTGTTTTTTCAAATTAACCACGGATTTTCATCGTTTTCTACTCTTTTTCACCTGTTTTTTTCGTTATTTTTGCTTTTTTTTGACCCGGCACCAGTGGTGCGGGCTAAAATTCGTACTGCGTTCTACGTGATTCTGAATTCTGTCTCCTGTATTCTGAATTCTATTCGTTAAACATTATACGAACCATCCCGCAAAAAGGCGGGCTTTTTCTCAAAAAATCTCTATTACACGGCGTTCATTATTCAGCCACAGAGGTCGGTAAGGTCAAAGAGAAGAGATCAAATAATCAATAGTAAGCTTGTGCCCGCGAAGGCGGGTATAATCAATGAAAAGGGGGTGCTGCCGGGAACGTAAATATTATCCATCTTTGAAAACGACAAGAGTACAATGGAGAATCAATCATGCCGCTGAGCAGACCACCATTTGGAGTGCCCCTGTTTATCGCCATAAGCAGGGGCATGTCAAGAAAAATATAGGTGGCTGTCCCTAGTTTATTGGGGCATAAGGGAATAAATAGCCGTCCGTCCCTATTAAAATACTATAGCAGCAAACAGGAAGGCAGGCTATCATTATTTATATTTTAAGGGCTGGCCCCTATGCCCCCTGTAAATAGTAAATAATCAATGACCACCCCTAGCATTATCAAGCACAACTTATCGAAAAATGTACCGGACACCTTTAATTCCCCCCCGTCACGATTAAAATCCTATAGCAGCAAACAGGAAGGCAGTCAATCATTATTTATATTTTAAGGGCTGGCCCCTATGTCGCCCCTTTAGTTGATTGAATTTCAGAGTTATCTTCTCCGAGAAACAGAGGCCATGAAATATATTTATAAACAAAGGTTCTGATAATTTGAATAGTTGCGCCCAAAAGAAGGCTAAGAATGATCCAAAGCATTATTTCTTCTTTGTAAAGAATATTGGCTATCCGTTCTTGGCTTACAAGAAACGCAGACGCCGCAACGCCATAAGCCGCGATCCAACCTCGAGATTTATCATCAAATCTTCTATAGGCCTCAATATTGTTCTTTGGACATGTTACGCCTTCTTTTTTATCTTTAACAGAATTGATGCTAACGTTGCGGATCAGGATCGCCGACGAAGGAGGCGTATTCTGAAACCGCTGGTTATGCATGAACTAAGCTGTAAAATTTAGAAATATTGGGAACGATTAGATTTAACGGCTCAATCTTCCCCTTAGTGCCTTTGGTCCGACCCTATTTATCGTCATGCGGTAGTCGAACCTGAATTCTAAGCATTTGTTATTGATACTTCCATACATGTCCATCATAGTGGAGGATAGCATCTTGTCCTACAGCAAAAACGTTGTTTGACCCGGTGCCCCAAATATCATAGAGAGTGTGCCCCCGTTTACCTTTCATAAATTTGTCAAAACCCGATTGCAGTTTGACTGGGCTCTCCGTCCAGGACTCACCATCATAGTGGAGAATTGTGCAAAGCGCTCCTACCGCAAAGACATCATTCGGCCCAGTACCCCACACTGCCGTTAACGCATAGTGGGATAGCTCTGTCTCTTCTTGCCAGAATTTTCCATCGTAATGTAGAATAGTACCGTTTTGTCCAACAACAAAAACATCGTTGGGGCCAGTTCCCCACACATCATTCAAGCTGCCATCATTATAAGGGTGCTCCATCTCTGACCAACTAGTCCCATTGTAGTGTAGGATTGTATTTATATTCCTTTTGTATCTACCCCTACGACGGTCTCCAACAACAAAAACATCGTTGGGACTACTTGCCCATATTCCTCGGAGGTAATAATAGGAACTAATTGTATTAGGTAATCTCATGTTTCGCCACATTTGTCCATCATAGTTGTAGCATTTTGCATCCCATGTCACCAAGTAAACGTTATTAGGACCTGTGCCGAACACGTCTAACACTTTTGTGCATGTGATTGACGAAGGTCGCCAAGTTAATCCATTATAATGAGAAACTCGCCCATGAACTCTTTGGTAATGCGTAGGTGGATATCCACGCCAACCGACATCTGTGTTGTAGCCACCCACAACAAAAATATTGTTTTTGCCTGGGTGTTTATTAGGGACAGTCACCGTTTTATGTGGTCTTTAATAGGTGACTGTCCCTAGTTTTCCCTAGTTTTCCCTAGTTTTCCCTAGTTTTCCCTAGTTTTCCCTAGTTTTCCCTGCGGCCTTACCGGAGTCGTGTTCGATCCGGTTGTTCGACAGACCCTATTTGTCCTGCTTCCCAGCATTCGCTGAGTCGCCGACGGGCAGTTCCTTGATTCCGTTGGCGCCGCGGACATACGCGACGAAGTGCTGCCCCCAGTACGGCGACCTGCCGAACGGCTCGGGATAGAAGATGGCAATCTTAGCCTTGCTCCATGGAGCGAAGCGATCGGCCCGCTCGGGTACTCCGTACCATGGATTGTGCAGTTCCCGACCGAGCAGCCACGAGTAAATGAGGTCGTAATTCCAATCGACCGACCATTCATGATACTTCTCCGTCTGACGCCGATACCCGGAAGCTAATGCAATCCACGGCGTCACCTCCCCACAGGCATGCTTTGCTGCATTTTGCGCAGTCCGGCGAAAGATCTCACGCGTGTATCCGATCTCCGGCACCTGGTAGAGCGAACACCCGAATGATTCCCCTTTTTCGTCCAGAGCGAAGTACGTTGTCTGGCTCCATCCCGTGGCTGAGGCTCCCGGCTGGACAGCTCCGCGCGCGTACCACTCAATCCGCGCCTTTGGGAAGACATCGCGGACGACATCATAGGCGGCGTTGTATTTCTGAGTGATCGCCGCGTTCCACTTCTTATCGTCTTCTTTCGTATGGAAGCGTTCAGAGTCGAACAGGATTGCACTGACCGCCACGTCGGCTTGATGTTTCTCGTTCGCTGCCGCCAAACCATCGCGAATGGCCTCCATGCGGGTACGCAGGTACGTCAGTTCCGCCTCGTGGGTCGGCCCTGTATCGGTCGGGGACAACTCTTTGCCGAAACGACGATGCCAGACCGAATAGTTCACGCCGATACACGCCTGGATCTCCGGATCGGTCGCATTCACCTTCTTGCAGATCGAGACGCATCGATCGATGTGTTCTGGCTTACACCACTCACCGCTCAAGGATGCTCCGTGCGTTAATCGCACGTACTCATAGAGCAACTCGTCTGACAGCTTCTCAAAGGGCAGCGCCCAGGAGAAATGCATCTTGGGCAGAGGCCTGAGATGCCGGAGCTGCGAAAGCAGGGACGTCGATGCAGGAGCATCTTCCGCTGAAGCCTGGAAGCTAGACCCGGGCTGTAGTGAAATCAACGCGGCTACAAACAGGATTGTGACGGTTCTCGTTAGGCTTCTTCTATACATCTGGCTCCCTTGTCGAACGCAGCCCCTCAGCAGCGACGCGTCAGCGACGTCTGACTGCAGGGGCATGTTATCACCTGAACACTATTCAATGTTAGTTAAGGATTGCTTTCCCCATCAGTGACATTTCCGGAGAGTTTTCCAGGGCGCGAAACCAAGAAGCCATTAGAGTGGTTTCCCTGAAATACTTGGATTGGTAGCTCAGATAGATGTTCAATCGTTTCTATCTTTTGCTCGATTTGGTTCATCTCCTCATGGGTTGCGTTGTATACAATTACGTACACTGTAACATGCATCTTACGAGGGAGAAACTTGGTTAGTACTTTTTCCAAATTCCGGGGTATTCCTAATGCGGCTATCAAGCTACTTGGTGTATAAGCATGTACCGAGTGAACACGCATAAATACCTCACGAGGGAGAACGTTCACTGGCGACTTTTCCCATGTGGAAGAAATATCATCAAGTACGATGTAATTAAGATCTTTTTTTATGGCACCTCTTATGCGGTTGGCCGCGGCTTTGCCAGCAGCTAGCATACTCTCACGCCTTATTAAGGAGCTTATTATTAGAATAGCGACAAGACTTGCAGTAACCACAACCACTGCGGCGACTTTTAAGATGCTGTATAGGTTTCGAGTTTTCATGATAACGTTAAGCTCAGCGGTGCGGCCCCGCCGCGTCCACTGCAGCGCTTTGTTAGGCAAAGTTATTCCCAGAACCGCCACCATCGTTTTGGTGGCTTCTCACTGTTTTCAAGGCTCGCCCTTTTCGCAAGGTGATTTCCAGACGTTTGCTCCTTTTCTTTCCACTCTTCCGGTGTGTAGAAGTGCCCGTCCGTTGAAAAGTGTTGCCGCCATCCCGGAACGAAAATGTCGTCGGATCCCACTTGTATCGTACTCCAACTGTCGTGTTCAACACGGGGGATGGTCCGGCCGCAATTACGGCAATTCATGATCATTTGTCCCCAAAACTTTGTTCCACAGAATGGGCAGATGCCTGAGCCGCGTCGCTCTGCATCATATTGCTGGTAATCGGCCTTCGCTTCCGCGTCGCAGATATTGCACCTGAAAATCACATAACTTTGGCCGTGCTGGTCAGGAGCAACTTCGCGCAGAGGAAACATCAAGTGACCTTTTGGACAGTTCATTTATTGTCTCCATTCGCCTAACAAGTTATTATCTGTTTTTACTGAGAACACCGGATATGCTATTCCTGAGAATAGCCATTGACAACAATAATATAGGATTATAAGCTACTTCCTATCTCGATAACACCGGAATATGAATATTATCATGAAAACTCGATAACACTCAAATGCGTAGCGTACGGACAGATTTAGCCAAAAATTACAGCAACCTACTGGTAAATAAGGGGATTCCGCAAAAAAACCTTTATCACTTCCAAAAGTGGCTTAGGTAGCTGTGCCGTCCGCCCCGGCTTAGTAAAGCCCCGACACCTAATACCTAAGAGCCTAAACCACGCATCCGCCGTCCGCGCAAACTCCGTCCCCGTCGGTGTCCCGCAAATGGCGGGCGCACCGGAGAGCCTTCACGTCTGGCTCGAAAATCGGGAAATCGTCGCATTGAAACAACATACGTTATGGCAGCCGGATGTGCAAGAAAAAAATCAACTTTCGCTGCTCATTGTTGAAATCTGCAGTAAGGGGTGAGAAAAACTTTTCATACCAGCCCTATAAAAACATTCCACTTTCTCTAAAACGGCCGTAACAGTACAGATAATGGCCATTTGCCTGCTATTTGGTTGAATTAAGACGGCGATTTCGGTACAATGTTGTTAACAATTCAGGGATGAGGGGGGCTTAATCATAGCCGCGTAACAGGACGTCCACGAATCCGAATGATCCGATGTGGGGAGGGTATCCGGTGAGAAGAGGAATCGTCAAAGACTCAAACGATGTTATTTTTAACCTAATTACTCTTATGGTTGTTGCCTGCGTCCTGAGCTTTATCGCCGGCGCGGCTTACACAAAAGCCGGCAGGCCGATAACCCTTCTTAATGCTACAGTGACCGAGACGCAAAACGATACTCAATCCTTGCCGGATAAAGCTGTTGTAAAGACTGAGCCCATACAAACCGCTGCTTTAGCTCTGCCGAGCAAGCCGAAAGATGAGCAAAAGGCCGAGATGAAAAGCGAGCCGGCCGATAAGTGGCGAACAGTACGAATGAAAGTAACCGGCTATTGTCCCTGCTCGAAATGCTGCGGAAAGCATGCAGACGGCATCACAGCAAACGGTCATAAAATCCAGCCCGGCGATACTTTCGTTGCCGCCGACAAGAGATACTCATTCGGCACGGAAATGGTCATCGAAGGTTACAACAACGGACAAAACATAAAAGTTCTCGACAGGGGCGGAGCGATCCGTGGAAACAAGCTGGACGCATTCTTTCATACTCACCAGGAAGCTCTTGAGTGGGGCGTCAGGTACATCGACGTTAAAGTCCGCGACATATAAATTCCTGCAATTACGGCCAGATTTGATTTTCAAGCCAGTGTTCTGCAAGCAAAGCGAAGTCTGCAAAATCAATATTATTATCGCTGTTCAGGTCTGCCGGTGTTAAAAGCGTCTGGTCGAAGATTCCCGTGCCGTCAGTGGCGATGTATGCGATTTCCGGCTGAGTGAGAGCATAGTCGTATATTAGGAAATCATCGATCGTGCCGTCATAGCCGCCGTACCAGCCGTTGCCGATTTCAAATGAAGTGATCCCTGAAATGGGTGAATGTGAGCCGGTTCTACTGTCATAAAGCACGCCGTTGAGGAAAATCTGCATTATCCCGGTGTCGGCGTCTTTCGTGAAGGCCCAATGGTTCCATCGGCCAAACCATTCGCCCGGGTATCGATGGTATCCGCTGAGCTTATTGTCGAATGACCATGGGCTGCCGCAAGCCCAATGATATATGCCGGGCCGTCTCCAGCAGCCAAGGTTAATAGCTATCGCCGGGTCATCTTCGCCGTAAGTATAGTTCGAGCAGAAGAGCGTGTCGGTATGATATGGCGAGTCGGCACCTTTTTGCCAGAAGGCGATAGTGATTGCCGTGCTGATTTTTGAAAATGTATCTTCGGCATTGTCTACTTCCACCGTGCCTTCATTGCCGTCGAAGCTAATTGCATTGCCGTACACGCCCACCGGTAGATTGGGAGCGGCCACGGGGTAAACTTTATATCCTGTATCGAGCCAGGAATATGCCATTTCATCAAGGTCCTTAAAGTTGACAAGACAATCGCTGTTGAAATCGGCATCCGATATGTTTTCTTCCAGACATCGGGACGGGTACAGCCTTATATCATCGAATAAAAATTTGTCGTTGAAGCTTAAGGATGTGTAGTTTGAATCCGAATAAAATCCGATTTCCATGCTCTCAATATTGCTCAGGTCGATATCCTGAAATTCCTGAAGATCGATTCTCCAAAGATACCAGAGATCGTTCGTGATATTATTGGAATCTATTGGGTAAATCGCAAAGGCCTCGTTGTTTCCATCATTAAGAGTAATATAGATATACATCGAGGCATAACTGTTTTCGGTTATATCACTAAAAAATAACTCTAACGCCTTCATGCCGGCAGCCGTCCAGTCCTGTGGTGGAGTAAATGTGCGAACAACATTTTCAGTATATGTACCAGTACTGTAATCTCGCAATTTTATAGCCATCGACTTCTTGCTACATTTATGTGCATAATTCTCCGAAAGAATAACGTTGGTGTTCTTCCACGTATCGGATATCCTGTTGCGATCGGAACCGGTTGATGAGTTATACTGCTCAAAATCGTCGATAACAAGGTAATTGAGATTGATTGTTGTAAAGCTCCAGACTTCGCCTGGCTGAACATTTTGGTCGTTGACTTCGTCGATCCGCCAGTAGTAAGTTGTGTCTATTTCAAGGCCGCCTGGATCGAATGTATTGGCGTCCTGTGGCTGTGGGGGCTCGCTTACGCCTATATTAGAAATATCCGTACCCAAGTGAACAATATGTTTGTCTGCAAATTGTCCCTTTGACCAGCTTAAAATGGCATCGATCGGCACATTTTTAGCGCCATCGACGGGTATCGGATTGCAGGCTGCGTCGCCGCAATCGGTGCAGATTCTGGCTCGCACGTTGGCGATATCGAATCCGGGTGCCCCTCCGCCGTTGTCTATTCCGAGTATGCGGACCGCGCATGGTTCGAACGGCAATACGATATCGGAGATATCAAAACCTATCTCAGTCGGATCCACTCCACTGCCGGCACTTCCGGAAGTAGCGATGCCGATCAATCGCTCCCGGCCGGCACCGTCTGTAATGAAAATAAGAGCCTGCTCACTCACCGGCCCAAGCTCGATAAGCAGTATATCATTGCCCGGGCCATCGATAATTGGGCCGCGAAACTGTAGTTCGACCCAATGGTCCGGCGGCAGTGTGACCCCGGACTTGTCCGACAGGGGAGGACCTACAAGCCACTGCTCCGGTACGACCTGGATCGGTCCATTATATTCCCCATCGGCATCCATGCCTGTCCAGCAGCTATCGTCAACATCATAGGCATCGACCAAATAGCAGGGATATTCGAATGCTTCTCCGGCAAAAGTGGCTGCCTTGAGTGTGAAAGCCAGGTAAATGACTGCCAATGTTAATAAGTAGCCTTTATTCATATCTTACCCTCCAGCCCCGGCACAGAACCGGTGCAGGAATTATCCATATCGATTCACCCCCTAATATCCAGAAGAAATTGTATCATTTAAGCACACGAAATGCAAGAAAAATGATATTGATAATATTATTGATTGCAACTGAACCACAGGCACATGGAAAAAGCTTGATATGTAACGGATTACTGGTAAACTTCCGGCGGCGTTTTGTTGTGCTGGTTTGTGAACCGTATTGCGCAAATACGAAGGCGCGATACGGGATATGAGATATGAGTAAAGACTATAGAAAGGATTACCGGGATGACTGATTACTCAATAAGTCCGTCAGGTGAAAAGTTTGCAATCCCTGAAGAAAACGAGCACGCAGCGGAGTTCCAGCGCGTTGAGTCACTGGCAGAAGCGGCACGTAGCGAGGGTAAGGAAATAGTTGTCGTCATGGGTGTTGGTTTTGTCGGTGCCGTAATGGCGGCGATTGTTGCCGATACCGTCGATAAGCAAAGCGGCCAACCCGGCAAGTTCGTGATCGGCTGTCAACGGCCAAGCGTCCGGAGCTACTGGAAGATTCCGCTGCTGAATCGGGGCGTATCGCCGGTAAAGGCCGAGGACCCTGAAGTCGATCCGATGATTGCCCGCTGCGTGCTCGAGAAAAAGACGCTGATCGCCACCTATAACAGCGACTGCCTCAAACTGGCGGATTGCGTGGTCGTGGACGTCCAGTGCGATTATACGAAACAAGACCTCGGTAATATGCGAACCGGCAAAGCGGAGATGGCAGCCCTGGAAGCGACAATCAAGACCATCGGCGATAAGGTGCAGCAGGATTGCCTGACGCTGATTGAGACGACGGTAGCACCGGGAACGACGGAGTTCGTGGCCTGGCCGATTATGAAAAAGGCCTTTGCTGCTCGCGGCATAGAGACCGAACCGCTGCTGGCCCACAGTTTCGAGCGGGTCATGCCCGGCAGGCATTATGTCTCATCCATCCGCGATTTCTGGCGGGTCTGCTCCGGCTGTAACAGCCAGGCGAGAGGACGCGTCGAGAAGTTTCTGCGCGAGGTGCTGAACACCGAAGAATTTCCTTTAACCGTAATGGATCGGCCGATCGAATCCGAGACGACCAAAATCGTCGAGAATTCTTACCGTGCTACAACCCTGGCTTTTCTTGATGAGTGGAGTCTCTTCGCGGAGCGCAATGGTGTGGACCTAATCAAGGTGGTCGAAGCAATCAAGATTCGCCCCACACACAGCAATATGATCTTTCCCGGCCCCGGCATCGGTGGTTACTGCCTGCCGAAGGACGGCGGGCTCGGATACTGGGCGTATAAGCATATTCTCGGATTCAGCGATGACATATTCAAGATTACACCGACGGCTATCGACGTAAACGATACTCGCGGCCTGCACGTAGCGGCGCTGACGAGAGATGCCCTGCGAAACATGGGCCGGCAGGCGGCCGGCGCGAGTATACTCTTGTGCGGAGCGAGTTATCGGCAGGACGTCGGCGACACTCGCTACAGCGGTTCGGAAATTGTCGTTCGAAAGCTCACCGAGATGGGAGCCGAAATGCGAGTGCACGATCCGTATCTCGAACACTGGTACGAGCTGGAAGCACAGGATACCTACCCCGCTCCGGGACATTCATGGGCAAGGTTTTTCCGCAATCAGGATGGCTTGGTGAATATTCGGATTCAAAGCGACCTTGCCGAATCGCTGGCCGGTGCGCAGGCAATTATATTGGCCGTGCCGCACACCCCGTATCTGGAGCTTGATCCTGATAAAATAGTCGAATGGGCGGGCGGCCCGTTGGCGGTCATCGACTGCTTCGGCATATTGGATGATCAGAGAATCCGTCGCTATTTCGAGCTTGGCTGCGAAGTTAAAGGGCTGGGCCGGGGACATATCCAGCGAATTAAGGAAGAAGTAAGAAAAAGTTAAAAGTTAAAAGTCAAAAGTTAAAAGTTAAAACTAAAGGGAGTCTGTAGACGTGGACATAACGGATATTAAGAACAAACGAATCGCCGTTCTATCGCCGGTCGCGTGGCGGACGCCCCCTCGTGCCTATGGCGCCTGGGAAACCGTCGCCGGCAATATTGCCGAAGGACTTGTCGCTCGCGGCTGGAAGAATGTTACGCTGTTCGCCACGAAGGAATCTGTTACCAGTGCAAAACTCGAAGGCTGGGTCGAAAAGGGTTACGAAGAAGACAAGTCGCAAGTCCCGCTGGTCTCTACGTGCCTGCACATATCCAAAGTGATGCAGCGGGCCAGCGAGTTCGACCTGATTCACAACAATTTCGATTATCTGCCCTTGACCTACCTTCCGTTTATAAAGACGCCTATGCTGACCACTATCCACGGCTTTTCCGAGCCGGATATCCTGCGTGTATACCACGATCATAAGGACACGTATTATGCCTCGATCAGCGATTCCGACAGGGACCCCGAATTGCCTTATCTGGCGACCGTTTATAACGGAATCGACCTATCGAATCTTACCTTTCGACCAACGCCCGGCGATAAGCTTGTCCACTACGGACGAATACACAACGACAAGGGAACACATCTGGCGATTGAGGTAGCGAAAAAATCCGGTATGGATTTGATAATAGCCGGCATTATTCAGGACCAGGATTACTTCGATAATCTTGTTAAGCCGCACCTGAATCAATCGTCGATCCAGTTCATAGGGCCAGTTAACCCTGAGCAGCGTGATGCGCTGCTCAAGGAGGCGTACGCTGTTATACACCTTAATATGATTCCCGAGCGGTTCGGCCTGGTAATGGCTGAATCAATGGCTGCCGGCGTACCGGTAATCGCAATGGATTTGGGTTCGTGCCGGGAAGTCATCGCCGACAAACAGACCGGCTACCTGGTCAACAGCGTCGATGAAGCAGCCGAGGCCGTCGGCAAAATCGACCGTATCGACCGCAAGAAATGTCGGCAACGCGTCGAAGAGAATTTCACAATCGATAAAATGGTCTCGGGATACGAAAAGGTGTATGAGGAAATCTTCCGGCGGGAAGAAAAAAAACTGTCATTCCGCACTTGATGCGGAATCTATTGTTTCGACTCTGGATTCCTGCTTCCGCAGGAATGACAAACAATCAAACTGTGATTTAGTTACAGGGATGTAAACAATGAACAAACCATTCGTTACTCGATACGAGGGCAATCCGATCCTGACAAAAGACGATATTCCCTATCTCGTTCAGACGGTTCACAATGCGGGCGTTACCAAATATGACGGCAGATACATCATGCTGTTTCGCTCGCACCTCGATACGGGCAGGTCCATCATCGGCCTTGCGGAAAGCGAAGACGGTTTCAATTTCAAGGCCCGCTCCGAGCCTTTTATGGTGCCGAGCAAGGAACCTGTCTTCGGCGAGTATGAGGCGTTCGGTGTCGAAGACCCACGCATTACTTACCTGGAAGGGGTCTACTATATTACATACAGCGCGTATTCGCAGCACGGCGTCCGCATCGGTTTGGCCAGGACGTCGGATTTTGAATTGGTTGAAAGAGTGTCCCTGATTACGCAGGCCGATTACCGAAACACGGTGCTCTTTCCGGAGAAGATCGACGGCCGATACGTCAAATTAGACAGGCCGCACTCGGACATCAGCCCCTGGTCGATCTGGATAAGTTATTCGCCCGACCTGCGTCACTGGGGCGATTCGAAACTGGTAATGAAACCTGTGCCGTACCACTGGGACGAGATGAAGATCGGCCCCGGCGCTCCGCCGACTCGCACCGACAAAGGCTGGCTGAATATCTATCACGGCGTATTTCCGACCATGGCCGGCCACGTTTACCGGCTCGGCGCCGCCTTGCACAAGCTCGACGATCCGGCAGAAATTCTCGGCGTCGGCGACCGATGGATCCTCCAGCCCGAAGACCCGTGGGAAATCACAGGCTATGTCCCCAACGTAGTCTTCACATGCGGCGCCGTGGCCGAAGACGACGGCACCTTGAAGTTATACTGGGGCGGAGCCGACAAAGTCATGTGCGCTGGCACAGCAGTAATCGACGAGCTCGTAGACCTCTGCCTGACTGACTCAAGACCAGCAATTTGAGTTTTTCACAAAGAATTTTCTGGCCCTTTTCTTGCAGTACATCCGGCGCATATATGATTTATATGAAAGCGCTTACAAGTGTGTAGGCGACTGATTTACCGGCCCTTCTAAAAATTTCTTTGTCCGCGGAAGATTTTTTTGTTGATTTGAATACATAGAAGTACTACGTATATAGATTATAGGTATTTTTTGTGGAGATATAAAATTGTCTGTTTCGAAAGACTTAGTTGCGGCTTCGGCTACTCCATTGATTCTCTCGATTCTTTCCGATGGCGAGAGTTACGGGTATGCCATCATCAAGCGCGTTCATGAACTGTCGGGTGGACAACTGCAGTGGAGCGACGGGATGCTTTATCCCGTGTTGCATCGACTGGAAAAGCAAAAATTGATTCAATCCAAGTGGCGGGATTCGGAGACCGGCCGCAAACGGAAATACTATCAAATCAAAAAAACGGGAACCAGGGTACTAAAGGAACAGCGAAGCCAATGGATGCTGGTCCATTCGATCTTGGGACAATTGTGGGAGAATGAACCATGTTTGACCTGAACCAGGAAATTACTAAGTGGCGGAACAACCTGACCCAGTCTGAGACTTTAGGTGAGTCGGACATCGATGAACTGGAAGGCCACTTGCGAGAAGACGTCGGGAGTCTGAAAGGATCGAAGCTGTCAGATGAAGAAGCCTTTCTGGTCGCTGCCCACCGCCTTGGAGACACGGCCCATCTTTCCGATGAGTATGCAAAAATAAATCGTGGCAAAAGATTCAGGCAAAATGTTTCCTGGATGATTACAGGAATCCTTATTTATCTGTTGGCAACGCATTTTGATGCAGCCGTATCAAAAGACTGTGTCCTGCTTGCCGCCAATAGTGGAATAACCGGTTACCGTAGCTTGGGCTTTATTGGTTTTGGCTCGAAGATATTAACTATGATAACAACTTTTATTCCTGGTTATTTTTTTTGCAGGTTGATATTACAAACACATGGATTTAAAAAGCAAATTAAACAGCTAACAACAAGAATGTGCTTCTTGATGAAGTTGCTTGTATTTCTTCTTATGATTGTTGTGTATAGGTCCGCATTTCACATTCCTGTTCCAGGATTTCGGCCTATGAATATTCAGCAGTATGTAGTTCAGGCTTCGATATACACAAAATCTCTTTGGTCTGTATTTTTACCTGTAATCCTTGTGATGGTACTAATAAATCTGAGTAAGCCAAACTTGCATGAAGTTGAGTGACAATAGCTAATGAGGCAATCTCGGTCTTTTGGCCATGAGCAGGGTGATCTTGTCGTACTTGTCTTTGGGCAGGGCGTTTTTCAGTATTTTGCGGATTTCGTGCATGGGAGTGCGCTGGGTTGTGTGGGTGATGATGATGTGCTCGTTGTTCAGGTTGTTCAGCAGGGTTGCGAGTTCGTCGACGTGCATGTGTTTGCCGGCCTTGGCTCTGGTCGCATGCTCGCCCTCGTAGAACGTGCACTCGGCGATTAAAATCCTGCTTTCGACGATGTATTTCAATTGTGAAAAATCGACGTATTGCGTATCGCCCAGGTAGGTGACAATGGGGAACTCCAGCGGGTAGTCGATTTCAATACCCTGCTTCTTCAACTCGACGATTTGCGGGCCCTTCAGACCTTTGTACTCGGATTTGAGTTTTTTTCGCTTTTCGATGACGGTGAAACCGACGGAGCCCCGGCTGTGTTTTGTCGGGAAAACCCTTGCGATCAAATTGGGCTTGATCTTATATTCATCGCCTGGTTTGACACCGACAAGTTTGGCCGGGATTTTGTTGCCGTCCAGTTTGGACCATGCGTCGATAATCTGCCTCATTGGCGGCAGTAAATTGTCAGGGGCCAATATCGTTCCTGCGGATATGCCGCAGAAATTCCGTTGGGAAAGGTAATATGCAAGCCCCGCAGCGTGGTCCATGTGCCCGTGTGTGAGCAGGACGTTGTTGATAGGGATAATCTGGTCGGGCGCTTTGCCGACGTCGAAGCAGACATCCAATTGCGGCACAGCGACCACGGTCTCTTCGCCCGCGATCGAGTAGCCGATGATGTCCATCTCATCTATTTTTATATGTGCTAAATTATGGCTCGGCATCGATATTGACTATTTACTATTTACTATTTTCAATTTACTATTAATTCACGGTAATTGGCTGCTAAAAACAAACCGGACATTTCAGCCAATAGTAAATAGTAATTAGCAAATAGTCAATTAAATATGCCTGATAAGCGAACTCATAGAGGGCCGCATCCGGCGGATGAGAATTTGTTTGCTCCGGCTGCAATTTCGGATTTACGGTCGGCCCTGGCCGATTATTCGCTGCTGCTGACGAAAGGCTACGCCGAGAAAAGCTCCCTGAAGCTGGTCGGGGACAAATTCTCGCTTACGCAGCGGCAAAGGCTGGCAGTCATGCGCAGTGCCTGCTCGGACCGGCAGATGGTCTCTCGGAACAAGAATCGTATCGAAGCGAAGAATCTTGCCGGCCAATCTGTTGCCCTCGACGGTTATAATGTTCTGATAACCATCGAAGCGGCTATGAGTGGCGGCGTGATTTTTGCCGGAAGGGACGACTGCTATCGGGATTTGGCGAGCATCCACGGAACCTATCGCAAAGTCACCGAGACCATCCCGGCGTTGCAGCTTATCGGCGAATTCTTAAAAGAGGCCGGCGTGACAAAAACTCTGTTGCTGCTGGACAGCCCGGTTTCCAACAGCGGCCGGCTTAAAACGCTCATTGGCGAATTAGCCGAGCAGAACAACTGGAACTGGGAGGTTGAATTGTTGCTGAGTCCGGACGCCGAATTGAAAAAGACCGATCTAATTGTTGCCAGCAGTGACAGCGTCATCCTGGACGGCTGCAGGAGATGGGTTAACCTCGCTACGGCAATCATCGAACAGAAATTGCCCTCTGCGTGGATAATCGACTTGGCCCCCCAGGATAGGTGATGAGACGTAACACAAACTTAACGGATGTAACAGCTATGACGAAGAACTATATTTTACTTTTGGTACTCTCAGTGTTCGGCTCAACTCTTGCAGCTACAAACAGCGGTTCAGCGGAAAGTGCAGGGTTATCCGTTGCCGAGCGCATCGCCGCAAGAGATTATCCTTCGGTCTTTCAGGCTTGGAGTCCGGCCGACAATCTGCCGAACAAAAACCGATGGGCCGTGATGGCACTACACGATCTTGTCTGGCACGGGCCGGGGGGATTCGGCCTCATCTGGGATACGAAACCGAGGGGGCTGGCCGAGGCGTTCACACCCAAAAGCATTAAAGCCGGCAGGAAAATCCGCAGGGACCTTCTAAAACTGAATCCGAATATCATCATGATCGCCGAGATCCGGTACCGGGATGCACACCCGAACTTTTTGCCCGGAGAGCACCGTTGGTGGAAACGCGATGAGAAAGGTAACCTGGTAAAGGGATGGAGCGAGGGGGGATTCATCTGTCTGGATTTTGCCGATCCTTCGTTTCGCGAGCACGTCGCACAACGCGCCCGAGCGGCTGTGCAGTCGGGTGTTGTGGATGGTGTCATGCTGGACTGGTGGCGAGATGATAATGATCGTCTTGCGCTGGTAAAGGCCGTCCGCGAGGCAATCGGAGATAAGTATTTGATCATCACGAATACCAACGATCGCACGGTTCCACAGTCGGCCCCGTACATTAACGGCTATTTCATGGAATGCACCAGAAGCAAAACTGCCGCCGACTGGAAAAGAATCGTGGCTACTCTCCGATGGGCCGAAAAGAATCTGCGCCCGCCCCGTGTAAACTGCGTCGAGACCTGGTACCACAACTCGCGCATGGACCTGCACCTGATGCGAGCGACAACAACCCTGGCTCTGACGCATTCCGACGGCTACTGCCTGTTCTCCGATCCGAATCCGCTGCCGAGCGGCGATCATCGCCACAACTGGTATCCGTTCTGGGACAAAAGCCTTGGCAAGCCGGTCGGCGAAGCTGCAGCCAGAGATGACGGCACGGTCGTCCGTGAATTCGAGAACGGTTCGGTCGTTTACAATCCCATGGGCAACAAACCTGTGGAAGTTACTTTCAGTGAAATCCGGAAAAGTGTCTCAACGGACATTTCTTCAGACCGGCATAAACTTGACTGTCCCGATGGTGATATCTATCTTAAAATAGAACCATAAAGTCATTCACCGCTCTGGATCATATTGATAATTGTCTCTATACTGATTTGCTCCAGCGAATCGCATATCAGGTCAGCCTCGCCGAGCTTGGCGGCGGTGGTGGAATTGGTGACGGCAATACATTTGGCTCCGGCAGCCTTTGCGGCCTGCACGCCGTTGGGAGCGTCCTCGATGACGACGCACTGTGCCGGCTCAATCCCCATTCGTTGGGCGGCAATCAGGAAAAGCTCGGGATCGGGCTTTTTATGCTTAACGTCATTACCATTTATATAGACCATCTTCTGGTATGGAACTCCCACGGCGTTCAGGACGGCACGGGATTTTTCAAGCGTTCCGGACGTTGCAATCGCGACGCGAAAGTCTTCTCTTTGCATCGCCTCATCCATCAGTTCCAATACGCCGGGGAAGGGGGGCAGCGGCTCTTCAGTAAGGATATTGAGGAAATATTCCTGCCGGAGTTGTGTTGCCTGCTCGACTTGCTTGTCAGTCAGTTCCAGGCTGTGGACTTTGGCAGCGGCTTTGACGTATTCTTCCGCTCCTCTGCCCAGACCCGCTTCAAAATCTTCACGCACAACGCCCTCGACGCCGAACAAGTCGGCAAAGACCTTAATCGAAGCTCTGGCATTGACCGCCTCGGTATCGGCAATCACGCCGTCAACGTCAAATATTAGACCGTATATTTTGTTCTTTTTATTCATATTTTGCATTTTAATATGTCATATTGCTTTTTGCATATTGATTTTTAATATTTTTTGCCACGTTTTTGCCCGCTGCGCATTTACAATAGTGATGATAGTTGGAATATGTAAACTCCGGAGTGCAGCAGACGTGGATGAAGACAACAGATTGGTAATTCAGGCTCGAAGCGATCAAGCGGCTTTCGTGCAGTTGTACCGCAGGCATTACGATGCGATATTCAGATACTGTGCACACAGACTGTTTGACAGGGCCACGGCTGAGGACGTTACTTCCGAAGTATTTCTTAAAATGGTTGAGAATTTTCATTGTTTCAGAGGCACCGAAGCACAAATTCGCAACTGGCTGTACAAAATCGCAACCAATACCGTCAATAACCATTTGAGACGGATGAATCGTCGTAACAGACTGCTTCGGGCCGCTCGCGAGCGAGCCAATAGTCAAGCTGTTGATTGTGAAGAATCGGCTGAAAAACTGGCTCTTCTAAAAGACGCTTTGTTGGCTTTGAAGCCGCGTTACCAAACTATCATCACACTGCGTTTCTTTGAAAATCTAAAGTTAACTGAAATAGCCGAGGTGCTTAGTAGTAGTCCCGGCACAGTTCGCAGCCAATTGGCACGAGCACTTGCCATACTGCGAAGCAAAATTGCTTTTCCTCCGCAGGAGATTTAAAAATGACTGAATACGAAAACCGATTCAAGAATTTTATAGCTTCAATCAAGCTCGATGACTCTCCTGATCACGACCACCGCGACAAGCTCGAAGAAAAGCTTCTCTGTGCCCTTGGCCAAAACTCTCGGCGGAAACATTCACCCTTAAAGATTTGGAGAATAATCATGAAAAGTAGAATAGCAAAGTTATCCGCGGCAGCCGCCGTGCTGATTATCATAGTAACAGTTAGCTGGCTTTCTTCCGAACCCGGATCGACCCAGCGAATATCGTCGTTTACTCTCCTGGCCCGAGCCTCTGCCGCTGAGCAGGCACTCTTCAGTGGCACCGGTGGGATAGCTCACATCGCCAACGAGGTCGTCTTGTATCCCGGACAGGAGCGTGATGTGAGTGAGCTTCTCAGTGATCTGGAGTCGGAGGTCACACAGGACAAGAACCTGGCTTTTATCAGGAGCTTTTTGTCTCACAGATGGCTTCCCGTCTATTCGCTCAGGGCGGATGGACAGCCTCGCGAGTATAAGCTTGAGCTCGACAAGCATACAGACAAGGCGGTAACCGTTTCTGATCTTGCCTGGTACGATGCCGCGACCGGCCGATTTGCACGCGTTCTAAAGACGGGTGACAAGGTGCTCTTTGCCAATGCCTTCGATGGCGCGTACATCTACGTGGCCCGAAACGGTCCGGCCGGCCAACTTCAGATTGAGCGGGAACAGGTTACCAGCACATTTGAGGTGCCTGACAATCCGGCGGACTTTCTGGGAATTGCAGCAGGGATAAGAGGCTCGACACCCACAGAAGAATACCCGCCAATACAGAAGGTCACCACGGAGACGCTCGAAGATGGAACACCGGTTCGTGTCTACAAGATGGGTTTTGCCGATCCCTGGGGCGGAGTCGATACCTACTATTTGTTCAAGATCAGCACTGAAGCCGACGTCATCGCTGAGATTGAATGTGTCGTCGAGGGCAGAACGACCAGTATTCATCGGCGTCTTGTTGCCGAGACTGTGGACCAACCTGCGTATTCCTGGAATCTGGCAGAACTGTCTCGGGGCGGAGCGGAACGGGCCAGTGTCAATGTTGACGTGGACGCAGGAGGCGAAGTCGTGACTGTACAACAGATGGTCCAGCGTGCTACTTCTGCTGTTTATATCTTTGCACAAGATCCTTCGTGGACCTCTGATCGTGTGATTTACGATGAACCCGATGAGATGAGCCCAACCGGCCGCTTGCTTGCAACGGTCTACCGTGCAAATGATGGTCGTGACGTGGTCATGTGCCAGGGTGAGACGATTAGCAGATACATGACGGTTGCTTATGACAAATGGCAGGAGCTTGGAGAACCGGTGTCGTGGACTTATGAATCGGAGAACGGATTTAAGGCGATGCACCAAAAGGATAAAGAAGGCGAGATGTGGTGGACCGAGTTTGCGCTCAAGAGTTCAGGTTTCGAGCCCGCGGCCAATCGCGTCGGGTATATCCTCATGTCACCTGCGAAAACCTTCCTGGTCCTTGCTATCAACGGCCCTGTCAGCGAGCAGGAACTAAACGGACTGATCGACAGCCTGATTCCGGCAGACCAGTTCGGGCAATGATTAATTCACCCTTAAAGCCGATCACATTGGATCGATATCAACTCCAAGGCCGGGCTTTTCTGCTCGGCCTTTTTTATGTCGAAAGACTTAAAAATTGCAGGAGATGATTTTTTTAGACTAAAACCACATAGTTGTTTGTATTATAAGTGATGAACGATCGTTCTAAATCGAGCATGTGAGATGTTGATGATAGAAGATAAGCTGCTTATCTGGAGATTCAAGTCCGGCGACAAAGCCGCGCTGGCGCGCATTTATGAAAAGTACAAAATTGACCTGCTCAGAATAGCGACCGGTCTTGTAAACGAAATGAGTGTTGCTGAAGATATTGTGCACGATGTTTTCGTCACGTTCGCACAATCTTCGGAAAAATTGAAGTTGGGCGGAAATCTCAAAGGCTATCTGATAACGTGCTTAGCTAATCGCGCTCGCAATATCAAACGTGCCCAACAGCGGCAACAGGCCATCAGCCTTGGCGAGACTGAGCATGTGATTCCGGATTCGAATATGCCGGAGCGATGGATTATTTACGGCGAAGAACTTTATAGGTTGAATAATGCGATGTCACAACTACCGTATCCTCAGCGAGAGGTCGTTATTATGCACCTGCAGGGCGGTATGAAATTTAAGGTTATAGCAGAGTCACAAAATGTGTCCATCAACACAGTCCAGAGTCGGTACCGCTATGGATTAGACAAACTGCGATCACTCTTAAATGGCGAGGTGGAAAAATGAGACCAGCAGAAAATATGAAAAAGTTAATCAAGAATGTACCTATAAAAACCAACGCAGAGAGGGACAAGAAAGTTTTCGATGATGTCTTGAATGCGCTGGAGAAATCAGAAAAGGATCATTCGGCTGTTCCGCAGTCGAGGATATGGAGAACAATTATGAGAAATAGAATCACAAAACTTACAGCGGCAGTATTTTTTATCGCAGCATTTGTTGGCGTATACCAGCTTGGTGGTCCGCTGGAGGCCTTTGCCCATACGACAAGGGTGGTGAGAACCACTCTGGCGGATCTACGAGAATTCGCCTCGAACTTGAGAGAACGCAAGCCGGACAGATATATAGATGAGTCTAACCTTCCGCCTGCCGAGCCTGCCAGGCCGAATCCTGATATTCAATACACTATAATCTCAGCACGCGTACAAGAATTCTCCGCAGTTGGAGGGCATTATGATTTGCTGGATTTCCTGGAGACCGAAGGTATCGAATTGGACCCAGCCGCAGGTTACCCGGATATGTCGTATGCAAGACTCGATCCTGACAAAACCGAGCGTTTCATTGACTTTGCACTCGCCGATGATGATCTCAAGCTCAGGTCATCGCCCAGGTTAATACTGCAAGAGGGTCACGAGGGGACTGTTGGGAGCTTTGGCGCTGAGGACCAGGATGCTGTTGCACTTGCGCTGGCAGCCACAGTTCTGGACGATGACGGACTCATTGAGTTGAGCTTCTCTTTCCTCCGCGGGCAGAGCGGCTTCGAAATGCCGAGTCTTGAAATCAAAGCTGACGAGGCTGTTTTGTTCCGGCTGGTCGGGACAGCAGAAAATGAGGACAATTCAAATGATGAAGATGCTCCTGACTCGGACAGTGTGATTTTTGTCCTCATCCGGATCGAAGTGATACCACCGGGCTAAGGTGGATGAGCGATTCCCATCGGCACGAACCTCACATAAACATCCCAAGGCCGGGCCCATTTGGCTCGGCTTTTTCTATGGACCTTGAGAGCAGAATCGCCTTTTGGGCCCGCTTTGTAGGATATAGGGGAAAAAGCCGATTTTGGTTAGGCCAAAACTGTCATTCAAGCCGTCATATTATTGATTATTGTTACTTTCGAGACTTGTTGGGCAGGTCGGGCATGCTGGAAAATCGCTTCAGATTAGTATCGAAATTCTGCTGTCATGACATCTATAATAAAGCTTCTTATAATAATTTCAGTAAATAAGAACCGATACCACAATTGTAAGGATAAGCAACGAAGATTCTGGATTCCCGCTTTCGCGGGAATGACAGCAATGCTTAATCGGCTCTAATTAACCAAATTTGATATTACACTCTGATTGTCAACTTATGAAGACGGCATCCCGGATCAATTTTGTCTCGATATCTTATTAATTAATATCGGAACGATTTTGCAGTTGAAACCGAATCTGTTTGCTGGTAGAATCCTGCCAACTTTTTTGGAATCTCCATGGAGCCCATAAATGGCAGAAGATTTTGATATACAAGTATTAAAGAACGGGATGGTCCTTCTCGGTGAGCCGATGGAAGCGGTCGAGTCGGTGGCGTTTGGCTTTATGATGCCGGCTGGAGCGGCACGCCTGCCGGACGGTTGCTGCGGGGCCGGAAGTGTGATTGCCGACTGGATTTTCAGAGGGGCCGGCGATAAAGACAGTAGGCAGCTAAGCGATGCAATTGATGGGCTGGGGCTGGTTCGCGGCCGGTCGGTCGGCAGCTCTCATATTGCCGTTGGTGCGGCATTGGAAGCCGGAAATCTGGCCGAAGCGTTGGATTTGTATGCGGATATAATACTTAAACCCAGCCTGGATGACGATCAGTTCGAATTAGCAAGGCAACTGGCAATTCATGAGGTGCTTTCTTTGGACGACGATCCTCGGCACAAGGTGATGCTCAAATTGCGGGAGCAGTTTTATCCGAGCCCACTGGGACGCAGCACAGTCGGAGATATCGCAGAATTGAAGGCTTTAACGGCTCAGCTATCGGGGCAGATCATCAAAGATAAATTCAATCTTTCGCAGACGATTTTTTCTGTCGCCGGTAAATACGATTTTGACGCCGTTTGTCAGCAGATAGAGAGATTGTTCGAATCTGAGTCAAAAGAGGGCGGCGAATCCGTAACGTTAGGTCCGAGACAGGGAAAATATACGCATATCGATAATGACGGTGCGCAGGTGCACATAGCCCTGATGACTGAAACGGTCAAGCCGACCGACGAGGACTACTACAATTCCAGAGTTGCGATATCGGTTCTTTCTGGCGGGATGAGCGCCAGATTATTCACGGAGGTCAGAGAAAAACGAGGTTTGTGCTACGCGATAGGCGCAAGGTATCACGGCCTGAAGGAAGCGGCCGGCATTATGTGCTACGCAGGCACTACGCCGGACAAAGCCCAGGAAACGCTCGACTGTGTCATCGACGAATTCAACCGGCTCGGCGAAGGAATCAGCCGGGAAGAAATCGACAGGGCCAAGGTGGGACTCAAAAGCTCGCTGATCCTGCAGAGCGAATCGTCCAGCAGCAGGGCCGGTGCCATTGGAAGCGATCACTATATTTTAGGCAGAGTTCGCAGCCTCGACGAAATCAAGGACAGGATCGAGGCAACCAGTGTTGATTCGGTTCTGGCATTTTTGCGAAATAATCCGTTCAGCGACTTTACGGTTGTAACGATCGGCCCGAAACAGGTCAACATACAGTAGGACGACGCATGGAATTTAAGAGCGAGAAATTAGAAAACGGCTTAGATATAATCGGCGAGATTAACAAATCTGCGAAATCGACGGCGGTTGGTTTTTTTGTCAAGACCGGCTCACGTGACGAGACCGAACAGATAAACGGTGTCTCGCATTTCCTGGAACACATGCTGTTCAAAGGCACGGAAAAGCTCAGTGCGCTTGAAGTGAACGAGGCGTTCGACCGAACAGGGGCGCAATTCAACGCCTTTACGAGCGAGGAAAACACGGTTTATTATGCCGCTGTCCTTCCGGAATATCTGGCCGAGGTGACGGAGTTGTGGACGCAGTTGATGAGGCCGGCTCTTAGAGACGAAGATTTCAATCTTGAAAAGAACGTCATCAAAGAAGAAATTGCGATGTACAAGGACCTGCCGAGCTTCGACGTGATGGAGCGATGCAGAACTTTGCACTTCGATGGACATCCGTGTGGTAACAGTGTGCTTGGCAGCGAGGAAAGTATCGACAATTTGTCCGCCGAACAGATGCGGGAATATTTCGCGAGACGCTATGCGCCGAATAATATTGTACTTGCCTGCGCGGGGAATTTCGATTGGGACCGGATACGCTCCCTGGCGGCAAATTCCTGCAGCGCCTGGCAGCAGCAGACCGTCGAACGGAAACTTGATCACAGCGAGGGCAGCAGGAAGAAGCAGCGGCAGGAAAAGGCAAATCTGGCCCGCGAGCATATATGCCTGATGAGTGCCGGCGTACCCGCTCAGGACCCGAGGAGATTTGCCGCTTCGCTTTTAGGCATGATCGTCGGTGACGATGTCGGGTCGCGGTTTTTCTGGGAGCTGGTGGACAAGGCATTGGCGGAAGCTGCGTCGATGCAATTCGGAGCGATGGACGGTACGGGGGCGTTTTGCAGTTATATTCGCTGCGGCAGTGACAATGTCACAAAAGTGCTCGATATTGTCAGAGGCATTTTTGATGATTTAACCCGGAGCGGTGTTACCGAAGATGAGCTAACAAAAGCAAAAAACAAGATATTGAGCGCTTTGGTGATTAAGAACGAGCTGCCGATGGGTCGGCTGGTCGATCTTGGTTTCAACTGGACGTATTTGCAGAAGTATCAAACGATTGAAGACGATGTCAATGCAATCAAGGCTGTCACTGTCGATGATGTTCATTTCCTGATAGAGCAATTCAGGCCGGGCGATTTTACACAACTATCTTTAGGGCCTTTGCGAAATAGTTAACAATAAGGAGTCAAAGAAATGGACAGTCCGACAAGAAGAGAATTTCTTAAAACCGTTGGTTTTGCAGCAGTTTCAACAGCGACTCTTTCCGTATTGCCGAGTTGTGCCGGAGTAAGGCAGGCAGCAGCAGCCCAATCAAAACAGCCGAACGTAATCCTGGTAATGACGGATGATCAGGGTTACGGTGACCTCGGCTGTCACGGCAACGAGGTCATTGTGACACCGAGCCTGGATAAGCTGCACGCTCAGAGTGTCCGGTTAACCGATTTTCACGTTGACCCGACCTGCGCGCCAACGCGCTCGGCGCTGTTGACGGGGCACTACTCGTCGCGGACGGGTGTCTGGCATACGATTATGGGCCGGTCGCTGCTGGGAAGGGATGAGGTGACAATTGCCGACGTTTTCTCTGCGAGTGATTATCGTACCGCAATCTTCGGCAAGTGGCACATGGGCGATAATTATCCGTTCAGGCCCCAGGACAGGGGCTTTCAGGAGGTCCTGATTCACGGCGGGGGCGGTGTAGGGCAGGGGCCCGATTACTGGGGCAACGATTACTTCGACGATACCTATTTCCATAACGGTAAGCCGAAGAAGTTCGAGGGGTACTGTACGGATATCTGGTTCGACGGGGCTTTGAAATTCATCGAAGCCAATAAGAATCGTCCGTTCTTTTGCTACGTGCCGACTAACGCACCGCACAGTCCTTACAATGTGGCCGACAAATACAGCAAACCGTACAGAGACAAAGGCGTACCGGCCAACCAAGCCAATTTCTACGGGATGATTACAAACATCGACGAGAATATGGGCCAGTTGATGCGCCGGCTTAAAGAGCTGGAGCTGGAGCGGGATACGATCCTTATTTTTATGACCGACAACGGGACATCGGGAAGTCACGCCGGAGGAATGCGGGGCAAAAAGGGCTCTGAATATGAGGGCGGGCACCGCGTGCCGTTCTTTATACGCTGGCCTGCCGGCGGATTGAAAGGCCCCGGCGATGTTGACCGGCTCTCGGCACATATCGATGTGCTGCCGACGCTCATAGACTTGTGCGGCCTGAAGAAACCGGGCGGCGTAAAGTTCGACGGCTCCAGCCTCGCGCCGCTTTTGAATGGCAAAGCGAGCAACTGGTCCGACCGCACGCTGCTGGTTCACTCCCAGCGGATCGAACATCCGGAAAAGTGGCGCAAGAGCACCGTGATGACCCAACGCTGGCGACTGATTAACGGCAAAGAGCTGTACGATATCCAGGCCGATCCCGTCCAGAAGAAGGACATCGCCGATGCGAATCCAGACGTTGTCGAACAATTGCGCCGGTCTTATGAACAGTGGTGGGCAGATCTTTCGCAGGGCTTTGATAAGTACTGCCATATTGTTATTGGTTCGGATAAACATAATCCTACTCGGCTGATGTCCCATGATTGGCACGGCCCGAATCCGGCATGGAGCCAGGGGGCGGTTCGAAACGGCAGCGAAGCAAACGGCTTCTGGGCGGTCGAAATCCAGCGCGACGGGATGTATGAATTCGAACTGAGGCGCTGGCCCAGGGAAGCCGATGCGGCGATTAACAAATCGATTGTCGGCGGCAAGGCTATTACCGCAACGCAAGCCCGGCTGAAAGTCGCCGGTGAGGATCTGACCAAACCGATTACCGTAGATGCGCATAGCGTGACGTTCCAGGTCAGGCTTAAAGCAGGCAAAACTCGCTTGCAGACCTGGCTTACGAGTGAGAACGGAACATCCCGCGGGGCGTATTATGTTTATGCAAAGCGTTTTTGACTTGATAACGATACTACAGAAGTCAAGTAAGAAGGAATGATTAGCATTGTAGGAGGTTGTGGCGGTGAGTAAGGCTAAAAATGTTAAAGAAAGTGATGATAAGAAGCCCAAGCGGTCTTCAAAAGAGAAGACTTCACGACCTGCTGCAAAAGAGGCACCGCTTGTAAGTGAGCCGTCAGCCAAACGCGAGGATGCGATGCAAGAGACTGGTGAAATACCGAAATTCGACCTGGCCAAACAGATTATGGCCGAACAGCGAAAAATAACCGCAATAAGAAGGAAAGGCCCGGATAAAATGGCCAGGCCTCCCCAAAAGCAGCACCCGGCTGAGACAATTGGGCGGAATGTTATGCCAAGACGGGTATTATCAGGGCCGGGGCAAATCATTGCTGAAATTGTAGCAAGAGATATAGAAAATCTCTGCATAGGTAATACTCCTTAGGTTTTTTAGCGAGAACAATATCATCCGGGCGGCAGAATCCTCGAATGTTTTTGTTTACAAAAATGTGCAGTTTTATAGTTATCATCTTGCAATCCCGGCTTATATAGATTAGATTATCGAAATAATGTTCGGAGAGGTGGCCGAGCGGCTTAAGGCAACGGTTTGCTAAACCGTCGTAGGGGTTTACACCTCTACCGCGGGTTCGAATCCCGCCCTCTCCGTTCTTTTTTGGGTGCCTTCTGTAACTGCTTAGGAATGAGTAGCTTGCGGAAGTGCCTCTTGGGAATGTCGACGGCTGTGGCCGGTCCTTTAGTGCCGCGAGCTTTACCTATAGTATCGATGGCAGTTAGTGCACATTCGAATCATGAAATTATAGAACATTCGGGTAACGCGGCTTTTATGGTTTATAGAAAGCGATTCATTGAAAGAAAAAAGGAGATATCCCTATGAGCAGCGCCAAGGAAGCTGATGTGAACAAGCTGGACAATCCAGCCTGGCTAAAGGCTAACCACCAGGCCAGAACGGAACTCTGCGTGTAAGGAGGTAACGAATTATGCGGTGCCAGAGGAAAG
>Ga0307433_1000061_pt1 | contig 96191 bp, 65 predicted proteins | sample SalMarWE160210MG_FD_202166 | JGI IMG/M metagenome (GOLD analysis project Ga0307433, IMG submission 202166) | Salt marsh sediment microbial communities from the Plum Island Ecosystem LTER, Massachusetts, United States - WE1603-210 | ecosystem: Environmental > Aquatic > Marine > Intertidal zone >...
TATGCTGAGAGACAGGGAATATTACCGATATATGAATAAGAAATTACATGACAGGAAAATGATGGAATACAAAAGGTTTTTGACGAAAAATAAAAAAAGGGGTTGACTTCTTCTCATAGTCGCAGATGAACGCAGATTTACAGGATTTATTAAATTGTTTAAAAAACAAAAAAGAACAGGTGGGAAGGGTGTTAATCTGAGACAATCAGCGAAGATCTGCGTGCTATTAAAATTTACAACTTACAATTTGCAATTTAAAATTGAAACACGGAGGTATAAATGTTTAAAAAATCTTTTTTATTAGTTTTATCGATTTTTTTCCTGCTCGGATGGGCGACAAAGGCGGAGGTTGAGAATGTGAAGGAAAGTAATATCAATGATGGAAATCAAGGTACGGAAAATTATGTAAAAAAAGTGATAATTGACGCTGAATGGGGAGATGATATTGGGGGATTTGGTATGGATTTGTATCATAATCCTCCAAATGGTCCCGGTCCTTTGGCTTTAAATGAAAAAGGTATTTTGTATATATATGATATTGCAAAGAAAAAGGTATGTAAATTTGATAAAAAAGGCGAGAGTTTAGGATATATAAATGCTCAAGTAGGAAATAATGTACTTATGGTTAAAGACAATGTTCTTTTTACCGTAAAAGGAGAATGGTCTACAGGAAAATTGGTAGAGAAAGTGTTAGCTCTTGATCCGATTACCGGAAAAGTTACAGCTGAAACTGTGCTGAAAAGGGAAGAAAGTAATGCTGCTTTAAATGGTACAAAGTATATCTTAAATGAAGGAAAGAATTCATTTCTAGTAACTGATGGAAATAAAATTGCTTTGTTTAAAGAAGATTCTGAGATAAAAATTAGACGTGTTGACCGAGTATTTAGCGTTAAAGAAAACGAAGAAAGTTTACAAGAAGGGAGAAAACAACTTAAGATAGATTTAAGTTCGAAAAGAATGTTAGTGAATGTTGATAGTGTTAAAGATAAAAGTGGTGATATTTGGGGTTACGATTTTCTTGGGAGTGATGAAATTGGAAATTTTTATATTATAAGAAAGAATAGTATTTTTAAATTTTCCGAAGATGGAAATTTAAAAGTAAAGATTGAACTTCCTACTGAAAATTCTGTTGGGGAAGTTTCTATCCTTAATAAAACATCTATTACTCCTGATGGAGATATTTATTATCTATATCCAACCGGTAAAATTGTACAAGAAGGTTGGGAGATGAAATTCATTCCCGGGAAAGTTCAGGTAATCAAGTGGGGATTGCAGGGATAGAAGGTTGATATGAAGAAGTTACTGGTGTTAACTTTTATTTTAATATTTTCTGTTCAAGGATCGGTTATAACAAGAGAAGATATGATTGTAACCGCGAATCAATTTGTTCCTCCTATAAATGAATGGACCCCTGAAGTTGACATGACAACTGCTGAGCACCCAACCTGGCACAGTTGGTATAAAACGAAAAAGAATGGAGGAGCTACACCCTATAATGTGATGCCTTACTGCTGGAGTGGTTTTGATACTACTACAACCAGATTTAAATCCAGGGTGGAAGATAAGGATGATCCTGTACCGGCTGGGGGTTATGGTACGAGTAAATATGATTATTGTAGAGATAATATTGCAGGTATTGATTGTTCTGGTTATGTTATTAAGTGTTGGGGAATTGATACCTATACAAGTTATCAGATAGAGTTAATAGATAATTCTTTGCAGATTGACGAGGAGGATTTAAAGAAGGGAGATTTATTAAGAAAGCCAGGACATTCTATAATGTATAATAGTGGTCCTTTAAATAATTGTAATATATATGAATCTCAAGCAAGAGGAGAAAATATAGCTCCTTATTTTCCTGGTGTCATAAATATAAGACGTAGTATTAGTAAAGTATACACCCCCTACTCAATTTTCCCCCAATTTTCAGATGAAAGTCCGGAGGATGGTGAGATTGTTGTTTTGCCGGAAGGAGATAGCACAATTGACGTTTCTCTTACAATAAAAGCCTCGGGAGATATCAATCTAAGCGGTGTCCGAATGTTTATACAGAAAGACGGAGAGCCGGAAAAAAATGTAGGTGGTATAACACTTGAAGATAAAGGAGATAACACCTGGGAACTAAAAAAAGAGAATCTTGGGAGTAACAAAGAAGAAGATCCTAATATTAAAGATGGGGGGAATTTTACCGTAAGAGTAATTGCGAGAAATGATATAGCAGGTAATGGATATAAGGATGAATATGAATGGAAATTTTCGGTGGATCCTGCGCCTCCGATTGTAAAGTCTACCGATCCGGCTAATAATTCGAGTAATGTTTCGGTCGATAAACCCCCAATAAGTTTTACTTTTTCTAAACCGATGGATTTGCTTGTGACTAATAATGCTATTCAGACCTCTTTTTCCTGTGGGAAAACCTGGTCGGGAGATAAGAAGGTGGAACTTAAGCCTAATGATTATCTTGATTATTGTAAAGAATACACGGTTACTATTACAGATGCTGCTGTAGACACAGGGGGAGTTCATCTTGATGGTAATAATGACGGGGATGCCGGAGATGATTATATATTCAAATTTACTACCGAGCCACCTGATGTAAATCTTGATATCGATCCCGCAGTCGCGAATGTGGAGGAAGGACAGTCTTTAAGAGCGGAATTAATCGCGAATGGTAATAGACTTAAGAAAGAAATTGAATGTAGGATAGATTTTAATAGTTTTAATTCCGGAGGATGGGCAGTGGATGGAATTGACACGGAAACATTTTCTCTCTCTTCCACTGAAACACACGAGGATCCGTTCAGGATTAGAAACTTTGGCTCGACTTCTTTCTTGTATCTTACTACTATGATACCCCTAAAGTGTGAGACGTTTTCCAGGCAGGGGGTTTACTGGTCTGCACAGGGACACCAGCACGATCACCCGGATGAGAATCAATCCCCCGGAGATATGCAATATCCTACACCCTGGCTTACCCGTACACAACCTTCCTCCGCCAAAACTCAGAAATTACGAGCCGATTCGGTTCTGCCGGTAGGCTTACCCGATATCGGTATCCTCCTTTCCGGATGGGCTGATGGTTATGGGCATCTTTTGGGGAGATATGGAATGGAAACATTACCGGTAAAACCTGATTTAAAAATACTTAATAATCCGGATGTAAATATTTCCGATTCGGTGAAATTGCTTGTTATAGGTTCAGCCGGGTTGAAAGGATTTAATTCTCCAAAAACATTTACCACAGAGTTCACAGAGAAAAAACAAACACACAGAGAACACAGAGGATTTTTTGTTGGTTTCCACACCCAAACTATACATAAATGTCCGGGATAAAAGTGTGTAGTTTAGGACAGTTGGATATAGGGAATTTATATAATTGGGAGAAGTATGATAATTATAAATATAAATAAATACTTGACAAAGGGTTTTGTTTTTGTATGATTATAGTCGACTTTAGAGGTATATAGTTAAGAGGGAATATTAATAAGGGGGTATTTTGTTTGACGTTGAGAGTTGCAACATATCAAATAAATCAAAATTTGCTTTCACGCAGAGATTTCAATATATGTTTAATATTAAAATAGAAAAAATAATGGGACGCGGATTAACGCGGATAGATAGGATAAAATATTTTGTTGTTTTAAAAAAGAAAATATGGGACGCAGATGAACGCAGATTTACAGGATTTATTAAATTGTTTAAAAAACAAAAAAGAACAGGTGGGATGGGTGGCAATCTGAGACAATCTGCGAAGATCTGCGTGCTATTAAAATTTACAATCTTCACCCGGAGGTTATATTAAAAATTTACAATTTGCAACTTGCAATTTAAAATTTACAATCTTTAGCGGGAGGTAAAATGAAAAAATTAGTTTTAGTCTTTTTATTGTTTGTTACTGTTTCAATCTACGCAGATGAAGTAGATGATGTCATAGCCGCTTTACAAAAAAATATAGATAAAGTTCAGGATATGCAGTGCTCCGTTGAAATGAATGTCGATATGGGAGATATGGGTACTCAGCAGCAATCGATGAAAATGTGGAGTAAGGGGAAAGATAAAATGAGGATGGAAATGAGTTCTCCCGCTGGTTTACCGGTCAGCCCATCCGCGATGGGTCGGGGGACTTCTACCGGGAAAATGACAATGATTATGAATGGGGATAAAATGATAATGGAGAGCGGTGGTGAGAAACAGGTTATGAATCGTTCAGCGTCGTCAATGAATTCTGCAACAGGTCAAGGCCCAACTTCCCTTGCTCCGGGTATGGATTTACAGCAGGATTTTGGAGAATTTTTAAAGAAAAACAAAGTATCTGTTATTTCCGGAAAAAAATCATTTGTTAAGAATTTACTTTCAAGGGGTGCTTCTTCCGAGACTCCGGAGAAAATCGTTCTCGAGGTAATTCCCGAAAATAAGGACCCGATGGTTCAAAAGATGGAGATGACCGTTGATATGAATAGAGGGGTTATTACAAATCAAAAAATGTTTTCCAATTACGGAACGACAAAAATGAATATGGAATATGAAAATATAAAAGGTTCATGGGTAATAAAAAAGGTAAATATGACTATCCCAACACCAATGGGAAAAATAGGAAAAATGACGATCGAGTATAAAAATGTAAAACTGAATCAGGGGATAAGCGACAGGTTATTTGAAGAATGAAATTGAATGGGACGCAGATGAACGCAGATTATCAGGATTTTAATTGCAACCCCACATCCCAGGTATTTAGCCACGGATGAACACGGATAAACACGGATTTAAAAAATATTTTGTTGTTTTAAAAAAGAAAATATGGGACGCAGATGAACGCAGATTTACAGGATTTATTAAATTGTTTAAAAAACAAAAAAGAACCGGTGGGAAGGGTGTTAATCTGCGTATATCTGAGTCAATCTGCGTGTTATTTAAAAGTTGGACGCGGATGAACGCAGATTTAAAGGATTTATTAAATTGTTTAAAAAACAAAAAAGGAGTGGGGATGAGTTTTAATCTGCGTATATCTGAGTCAATCTGCGTGCTAATAAAAATCTTCAATCTTTAGTCGGAGGTTTTGTGTTTAAAAAAGTAATAAAAATATTCTTAATTTTTGTTTTGATTTTTTCGGTGTATCTTTTAGCGGATAACTTGACTTCTGAAGCAAGCTCAAAGAAAAGGACGATGTGGCAAAAATTACTGTTTGAGGATTTTGAATCGGGTTCTATACCTCCGGAATGGACTGTTGTCGATGGGAATGGGGATGATGGTTCCTGGGAGGTTGGCATTACGGAAGCTTTTGAGTATGAAACCGCGCCGCCTGATTCAGGTACAGCGTACGCTTTTTACGAAGATTGGACTAAAGGGGCTTCCCCTTCACTGCCCGGAGAGGACCTATTAACCCCTAAATTTTTCACCGTGTCTTTTGATTCTCTCAAGCTTATTTACTCAAGAGGATATGGCTATCCAATGGGTAATGCCGATTCATTTAGACTTTACTGGCAGGTTTTTGAACTTGGTTCCTGGACTTCATGGATAAAACTAAAGGAATATCCATATTATATAGCAAGATGGGATACCTTAAGTTTACAGATTAACGCCGATAGCGTTCAATTTATGTGGAGATATTTAGATCATGGCGAGCGGAACAATGCTGTAGGGGTAGATAATGTATCGTTAAAAGGGCATTTAAATTACGGAGGAACTCACGATATTGGAGTCGTCTCTTTGAATTCTCCGCCTTCTCTTGTGAAATTAGATACCACTTACACTGTTTCTTCAACATTCAGAAACATTGGTGACTCGGCAATGACATTCGATGCTCATACTGAAATTGTTAGCGCTTCCGGAAGTCCGGTTTATTTTAGTGAAGACAGTAATAATGTAACATTATTGCCGGATAGTTCAATTGAAATTAATTTCGGGGATTGGACAATGGCAATTGCCGATAGCTGTAAATACATAAGTTCTTCGATAACTCTTGATTCTACTGATATAGACGATACACTTGGGATTTCCATTTTAGCGGAAATAGATTTTAAAACAGATTCAATACTGATGCCTCCTCCTTATTGCGATACGAATATTTCTTATGATGTAATCGCTAGATTTAAAAATGAAGGTATTAGTGATTATACTGTAAACCTTAATTCCGCAATCACATTAGACGGAAATCCGGTCTTTACGAAAGATTCATTAAATGTTTTCATTTCTGCTGGAGATTCTATCGAGGTAAACTTTGGTTCGGTTATATTTAATGAATATGCGGATTATGAATGCAGTATAAACACTTCATTTCCTTATGATATCGATTTTTCAAATGACAGTCTTACAAGTACAGGGAGAATAAGCCCCTGGGAAATTGTGTCTGAGATGCCTTTAGAATTATGGGGTGAAGCGATCGTTTTTGATGAAACTTATATATATGTAATCGGGGGGAATGGCAGCGCGGGAGATTCTCTTTTTATTTACAATCCGGTTAATGGAAGTTGGGTTCGTGGCGCTAATTTGCCCGATGACCTTTATGCTTCCGATGCCTGTATTATTGGAGATACAATATACGTTCCCGGAGGATGGAGTGAGTTTGCTCTTTCTCCTATAGATTCTCTTTATAAATATTCGATATCGGGAAACAACTGGACAGTTTCAGCCGGCACCGGGGACTCCGTTGCTTATTACTCGTGCGCTGCCGTGAATGGAAAGGTTTATAAAATAGGGGGCTATAATCATGAGGAGCGTCTTCCTATAAGAGCTACCTGGGAATATGAACCTGGCAGTGGATGGATAGGAAAAGCAGATATGCCGTGGCGGTGGAATCGAGCGGCGCTATGGGTAAAAAATGACACAATTTATTTAGCGGGAGGATACTGGATTCCTGGCGTAGAAGCCTCTTCCACTATGTTTTATGATCCTGTTAATGATATATGGACTATGGATTCTACATTGTTTGCTTATCTGCCTTATGACGTTGCTGCTGCGAGCAGTGCAATTTACAAGGGTATCTTATATTTTATGGGTGGTCGTGGGCATAATGATAATGTCTTATATTATGATAAAAAGGCTAATTCCTGGAAAGAATATTTTCCCTTGCTTGATAACGGAACTTATGCTGCAGGGGTTGGAATAGAAGGGTTGGGGGATAGTTGTGATGGTATTTATGTTTTTGGTGGGTTTTCAGCAAAGGTTCAAGCTCTTATAAACCCGCAGCCGGATATCGATACCACGCCAGATACTACTGGTATCCTGATTCCAGACCCTTTAGTGGATATAGAAGCGTATCTTGTTGTTCCCTCGAATATCGCAGTTAACTCTGTAAATTTTACATATAAAGGAAACAAATCGGCAACTGTTATTGTTCGAGATATTACGGGAAGGGTGGTGAAGGAATATGCGGATGTAAAGCCGGAAAAAACTTTAAAATTTGGAGGAAAAGAAATATCATCAGGGATATATTTCTTTAGTATTGATGGAAGTGAGGAAAGACGGAAGGTGGTGTTGGTTAAATGAAAATAGAATGGGACGCAGATGAACGCAGATTTACAGGATTTATTAAATTGTTTAAAAAACAAAAAAGAACCGGTGGGGAGGGGTGATAATCTGAGACAATCTGCGAAGATCTGCGTGCTAATAAGAGGTTACAATCGTTAACCGGAGGATAGATGAGGAAAATATGGATAGTAATTAGTGTAATTGTTATCATATTAATATTTCAGGGATGTGGCAGTGAAACGACTTATTGGCAAAATTGGGAAGCTCCGAATTGGACAAGCGATGGGAAGATAGTATTTCTTGAAGACTCGGGAGAACAGAAAATTAATAGTTGGGGTGATATGGTTGGTGGAAATCAAACAATAACGCTTTACGAAATAGATGAAGATGGAAATAATTTACAGCAGACAGGAGAAATAGTATCCTGTAGCTTTGAAAGTGGTCGAGTTTTAGTTCCTATGTCTACTTCGAGTGCCGGGAATTGGGTTATTTTGAGTATAGAAGACTGGAGAAGAGGAGACCATTATCCTGTTGTGTATACGATTAAAAGGAATGGTGATTCTCTTTCGGAAATCGGAAGCGGAAAATATCCCGATTTTTCTCCCGATGCTTCACAGATTGTATATGAAAAAACAGACGAGGGTATATGGATAATGGATAGGGATGGGGGTAACGATCATCAGATAATTTCAGATGGGGGGGGAGTAGCCTGGTCTCCTGAGGGAGGAAGGATAGCGTATGTCTCTGGGGAGCTTTTTATTTCTGATACGTTGGGAAGTATATTGGACTCACTGGGAGGGTGGAAAATTTGTCCTGATTGGAGTACTTCAGACACTAATAAATTGATGGCTTCAAGCTCTAATCCCTATTGGATATTGATCATAAGTTTAGATAACTATGAGATAGACACACTTCCTATTACCGGAAGTCATTATGTAAAGTGGAGTCCTGACGGTAGAAACATAATAGAGTATGATGTGGAAGGATATTATGTTATTGATACTACTGGCACTAACAAATGGATTCTGAACCCGTAGGAGGAATAATGAGAAGATATACTTTTTTGATTCTGTTATTTTTGGGTTTTGTTGTCGTACTTCAAGCGGAACCATATAAGCCATATCCGATAATTTTCGTACACGGTCTTGGTTCCAGTTCGGGTGCGTGGGGAGCGCCTACAATTAACAGAAGTGACTCCATCCCTCAGAGCTCAATTGAATCAGGACATACCTACGACCATTTCCTTGATTATATGCATCCTTATGTATGGATGCTGGATACACTTGGATATGATACGACGTATACTATTCCTGGAGGAATTCCTGGTTGGCCAAAAGACCCTGCCTACCCCAACAAAACCTTTCTTGAGGTGGTGAATATGGACGACCCGTGGGGGAGTATTGATAATAATTATATAACCCGCGGTGGATATGAGTCTTACCACTACACTTCCTGGCAGGATGAATTGTGGCACAGGATAAAAGAAGTTTTAAAAGAATATTTTGGTGACGGTTGGGAAAGCAATCCAAAGGCTAAAGTGATAATCATCTGTCATTCAGCAGGTGCTCCAGCAACCAGAGAAATGTTTAGAGTTCACCCTGATATAGTTGACCATGTACATCAACTTATAACTGCTGATGGGGTAAATGAGGGCTCCTGGCTTGCAACTCCTGTCTGGCAAGCTCCCGAAGAATTTTACAACACCAGAGAATGGGTCTTTTTATGTTTCACAAACGTTCCTCTCTGGAAATGGAGATGGGCGCCAGCGACTTGTGAAGCAATGGCAGCTATTCTAGAAGGTGAATTAGACTTAACTAATATCATCAGAGGAGGAGCAGGAACTGGGGCAACTTTTCTTACTTTTTCTCAGTTTGCAGAAATCTTGGCTGCACTGGAACTGGCAGCGCTGCCATGGGATGAACAATGGAAAGGTATTCTAGCGGCAACGGTTTATGGAGTACTCATGAAAGAATATAAACCAATAATATATTCCACAATGGGTGCAGTATATGTTGGAGTCCTTGAAGATCTTTTAGGTAAGAAGCTTAAAGCAGGAGCAATACCTGACCTTGCTATTAATAGTGAGATTGAAAATAATATAAACAGCGCCGGTGCTGCTCCTCCTAACATAAAATATGGATTTTTTGTGGGTAAAGAACCCTGGGCGCCTTACTGGGGCTCCTGGTGGGCTGCGATGTTCTGGACGAACACCGGACTTGCTGCTCTTAGATTTATTCCTTTTACTCATATGTTTGATCCCTGGCTTGGGGCACAACAAATGGCAGCCACTATTGCTCTCCAGATATGGGAGATGAATACGGATGGTCTTGTAATGTCCGATCATCAAGATCCATCAGAATCGCCGGCGTTCGAAAACGTTCCAAGGAGAAATATTCAAGTATTTACAAAAAAGGGGGTTCAGCATTTTGACGGACCAAAGCAATGGCCTATATTTCTCGATTTTATTGAATCCCCACCCAGTTTCTATTGGACTCAGCTATATGGGAGTAAATATGATTCCATCAGCGCAGAAGGAGATACTTTTCGTACGGATACAATGATTGACCTCGCAACGCAAACTCCGGAATTAGGGGTCTACAGACCCGATTCAATTATTGGAAGGGTATACGACTATTTTCTTGCTGAATGCAGGATAGGTCTTAGCATTAATAAACGAGTTCAGGACTCACTTACCTGGGGAAACGGTGATATAGGAAGAGTCGGAAATAATGGGAGTAAAATTGTCGTTGGAAACCTCAAAGATAAAAGTATATTCCCGGGATGGAATGAAGTTGTAGCCAGGGCAATCAATATGCACAAAGAAAAAAGTGGTATAGAAAAAGTGCGTTTCTGGTATAATCCTTTTTTTAGCTATCTCAAGTTCTATGCTCCTCGGGATGAAGACTGTTTTCAGAGTTCTATCGATACCTCGGCAGTCGCATATTTTTCTGATAATCAGGTAGGCCTGCAAGCGGAAAGTCTTTCTGTTATATTCGAAGATGAAGTTATTTTGGATACTGCTGTCACTTATGGGATCTACGACACTATCCCCCATGATACCCTGCGATTACCATTTTCGACAAACGATTTTGAGGAAGGAATGTATCTGATAAAAGCAGTTGCCAGAAATAAAGAAAGCAAACCCGTCACAAGCATAATAAGTTTTTATATAGACGATACGCCGCCGGAAGCTCTTATTACCCTTCCCTTAGGAGAAGACAGCGTTGTACATTCTTCACGAGTAGAAGATTGGATGCCTTTTGTTTTTACACTCTCCGACAATCTTGATGATATAATAGATAGACCAAAAAATGAAGAAGCTTTTATAGAAATAACTGATTCATTGGGTGAGCTGGTCTGGAAGGATACAATAGGAAAGGATACGACAGTAGCGGGATGTTATTATAATGCGCCCAAAAGGATTTACTGGGACTTCTACGATTCAGACAACAAAAAAGTAACTAATTCAGGAAGATATAAAGTGATACTTTCCTGCCAGGATAAAGCGGGGAATTTAGGCAGCGACACTTCATTTTTCTTCCTCGATAATGATCCTCCCGAAATCGAAGTTGTATCACAATTTGATCCAATTATTACTTCCAATGAAGACTTCCTTGAATTGGAATATAACATAAATGAAGATGCCAAAATCAAAATGAAATGGATATGCGTAAGCGGAGGAGAAACGCCCGTACGGGATGGTTATGGTTACCCTGATTCTTTAAATCATTTCTTTGAAGGCGGGGATATGTACGGCAACTATATTGATGACGGATTATATACACCAGAGTTTAACGCGGAAGATAATGTTGAAAATGATACAACCTATACCGAGGGTATTGTTCAAGGTGATACACTGCGGGTGGATAGGACACCGCCCTTTATTTATCAGCTCATAGCTCCCTGGCTGGTAGGTCCCGATAATATAGTAAATGTCTCTTTCAAGATTTCCGAGGAAGAAGACGAGGTCGTAAATATGGGAGAAGTGATTGTTAAGGTTTTTATAGATCAGGAAGAAGTTTATATAGATAGCATAACTCCAAATGATTCTAGGATGCAAATAAAAAAAGATTTTGATATTTTAGAATATAGAAATGGAACTCATAAGGTTGTTGTAACCGCGGAAGACCAGTGGAGAAATATAAACACAAGGATGACGGAGATTGTTAAAGGGACAATCGGGACAAAGATTACCCAACCGGAAGAAGAGGATACACTTTATCAGGGATGGGTAATGATAAAAGGACTTGCTAATGACCCTGATATGTATAATAGCATACCTTTCGGAGGATTCGGATTATATTATAAACTATCTTCAGCTTCTAACTGGGATTCAACGAGAATAATCGTTCCTGAGAATTTACGAGAGCCCGGTATACCGCAAAACAGGGGTATTAAGCCTGTAACTAATGTTGCGGATATCGCTAGGTGGAATACGGATGGATTGCCGGCAGATTCTTATGATTTAATGCTTAAAAGCCGGGAAGCGGGCGATAGTTTAATTCTCACTGATACAGTAAAGGTATTTATAGAATCAGAGCCAATGATTTCTCCTTCGATTTCCGATTTTACAGTTAATATAGAGGGTGGCAATGGTGATACTATCTTTGAACCCGATACCGGAGAGATCATAGTTGTTGATTACAAACTCGAAAACAAACCCGCGGATATTTCTTTCGATGTTTTAAATAAAAATGGAAGGAGCACGGCTCACTTTGAGCAAAAAGGAATAATGGCTGTTAGTTCATCTCCACCATCCATGGAAGGACAAGGTATATATCTTTACTTCTATAATGACAAATGGTGGGTAAAATGGAAAACTGAATTTAGCCCGGCGGAAGTGACAGGAGAAATACTCTCTCTAGAAAATGAAAATCTTTTGATGACGGATACAATAATAGATACATTCAATTTACCCATATCATTCAGCGGTTCTTCAGCAGAAAAGATAGAATTTGAACATTTTGATACATTAACATTGGATACCAGTGGTTTTGCCTTTACCGGTGAAGGAAAGATACTATTCAATTCTGTTTTCTTCAACGGTATAAACGAAGTATGGGTTGGTAGAAGTAAGTTACATACTCCTTTTGTACTGGATTTGGCTTCTCCTTTTTCATATGATGGAACTAAATTTGGGGAGGGGCATATACCGGGAGGAAGATACGAAATCAGGTTATCCGCAAATGGTATAGATGGTATGGGATATGATGATGAAAATGATACAATTACAGTCAAAACGGATTTAAGAATCACGAAATGTGAACTTACTTCCGAAAGTGCTTATCCGCTGAATGGAATACCGGCAACAGTAAAATATCAGGTAAATCAGAAAGCAGGAGTTAAGATAGATGTTTATAAAGGTGGTGATTTTTTCCAAAACATAGAAAACAAAGACTCTGTCGCAGGAGGAAGAGATTTTTCTACAAGTTGGAACGGTATGAAAACTGATAGTTTTTCTTATGATACGGGAAGTGATTATAGTTTCAAGATAACAGCCTACACATTACCCGATTTTACTGATTCAGTTTCAGAATATTCAAAAGATTTCTCTGTTGAGGATTCGCTTCCTTCGGCGATAGGTGATTTCTTTATCCCTCCCGATTATTATGTTGGGGAAATTCATGATGATTCGGTATTTAACGGTAAGACTGATTTCCTGTGGGACGCGAGCGCGGAGGGAGCAGTATATCCACCGCAGGAATACACCTTTGCCGATACCGCGAAAGGGATAAGAAAGATAGCTATAGACTGGGAAGTTGAAGTATACGCCTGGGCGGGATGGGGAACTGACGGACGGGGAAGGAGGGACACTATTGATATTTATAATTCGGGGTGGCCATACTATATCGATGAGTCGCTCTTTTTCTATGTAGAAAAACCCTCGCATAACCATGTGGTGAAAGTTGAAACCGTTATTCTTTCAGATGGCAGTAGTACTGATGCTTGGGTTGCGATGGATACAAGCAGCGAATATCCTAACCATCCACCGCCATTTGTCATGGACCAAGAAGCGCTCCTTCCTATTCAAGATGTAGAAGGTGAAGTGTTAGATACTCTATCTCCATCAATCGGCCCGGTGGGACCGGGATCGGAAATTCCGGTACCACCACAATACTGTCTACAGGTAAGACTATTTCCAAATACTGGGACCAGAATCAGTACTTATATAAGATATAACATAGATCCTTATATAGTAGATTCGATCTTTCCCGATAGCTATATAATACCAGGGGATTTAACAGAAAGAGTCTTAATAGGAAATTTTGAACCTCAAGTCCTTCCAATGCAGGAATTCCATAATCCTCCTGAAGGGGAGGATACAACATTGTACACTTATACCTTAACTACCATCATCGACGGCGATACTGCCTCTGCTTCTGTAACTAAAACGGGTCCAGAGGGACCTCTTTGCGATACGAACAATGGCGTTATTATTAAGATAGACGACATAAATGTTGGTGAAGTATATGCTTCTATTGATCCCTCGAGCGATCTATCAGAATGGGTTTCGGTAGCGGAAAGAACCGATATCTGCTATCCTCTCGATGAGGGTGGAGGATATTCTCCGGATACTACTTGGCTATCATCGATGTTTATAATCCCCCCAGATGTTGACCCGACTACTGTTTCTTACTCCCAACCTGTTTATATCTCGGGAAATGTAAACTTGAGTAAAGAACAGCCAACTGGGCAGGATCCGTATGTTGTGGCTACTGTTGTCGATGACTTGGATTCTACCTGGACATCGAACGATGATATATTGTTAACAAACGGTGAAATAAAAGGGAAAGGAAGATTTACTGATAAACAGGAGTTTGTCATTGACGGTCTTGGGGAACAGTCTGTCTTTTCTGATTTTTATCCTACTTCTATCGATACTCAAGATATACCGGAGATTCCATTCCATGTTCGATTTTATAAAAGAGGTTTTTACCCTGGTTCAAGTGTACTGTCAGATTTTGTTTACTTACGTGATACATTTTCAGTGGGAGAAGTTGCGGAAAGATTTGTCGATTTCAATTATTTCCCTGAAGAGGAAACTTACGCGGAATCTATTTTTGTGCAAGTAGCTTCTTCCGGTTTTACAAGTTTTAAAGGCTCTGAAACTCTGGAAAAGGGGGAAGCTGAATGGCATTTTGAAAGAGAAGGTGTGGATTTTCTTTTTGGATGGGTTGGGGGACAGGACCTTGACCGGATCTATGTTAAGGCTTATAACACCCTTTTAACTTTCTGGGAGAATGGGAATTCCTCTAATGATTATTTAAATATTAAGGAATGGAACCTCAGTCTTATGTATCCCAGTGGAGAAGAGAATAAGGATTTATTTGTAGAACCGCCACCTGCAGGAGTAACACCACCTGAGGATTTACTCGCGACCTATGGATACGGAAGAGGTGCTGAAGATTACTTTTTACCTTTCCACTTCTTAGACCCGACCAATGTACCTCGGAATTATGTGGAAATCGATGGTCACTCGGATAATAAATATTACAAAATGTATGAATTCGACGGTAAGTATATGCGGGAGATAACAGATACACTCATGCCTCCTGTCGATTCTTTGCTCTCGGATACAACTCCGCTTGCCTACTGGAACGTTACCGATGTTTGCGGAAAGAGAAGAGTGATAATGAAACTTTACAACTTAGGTGCACCGGGCGAGCCTCCTGTAGAAGTAGCATTGAAATATAAAGATTTTTATATAGGCAGTCCATATAATATTGATAGTGTTTCTTCCAAAGCTAACATCACGTATTCGCCTTTTTGCAGGGCAGAACTTGCATTCGATGCAGGGGGAGAAGCCTCATTTGATGATGATACAATTACATCGGTATCACCCGTATCTATAAACGATATGATAGATGAACTTTCTTTTGATGCTCCTTTACTCGGAGAGTATAAAGGTCCGATTGTTCTCCTACAGCCAAAGGGAGCGAAATTTGAGCTAGAAGAAAGTCCAAAATTTCGCTATTTTTACACTCAAAAAGAGGCTCAAACTTATGATCTTAATACCACCAACATTTCTTTATTTGCAATTAGAGATGATGGATTCTTACAAAATATAACTTCTCGAGTAAATGAAGACCCTGATAATGGTATTTTAATTTTAGAAGCGGCTCCGGGTAAATTTCCGGATAAGGGGGATTATCCTTTCTTTGTATCGCTTCTCAATTCACAAACGGTTTCCTACCAACCCACTGTTACTTCTGTTTCTTCGACAAATATCGATTCGGCAAAAATTCATATCAGCACCAAACCAAATAAGGAGTTAATGCTTATAAGAAGCGGAGAAGATGGAAGTTCGCGGTCGAGTACATTTAAAACTGCATCGATTTCTTCTGTTTCCTCTACTCCGGAAAATAAAACTGTAAATATATATACGGCTATAGAAGCTTTTAAGAACCAAATCGGTGCCGGAGTAAACAGTAATAGCTTATCTGCTATGAGTGATGCCCTATGGGATATAAATAAGGTCGATACGATGAGTATAGATGTTGGAAGCGACGGAATGTGGGAAGGATATGTACACCTTGAAAGCGGGAATAATTATATATTTGTGGGTGATAGGGAAGCCTTGCTTTTCGCATTAGAGATCGAACAGCAGAGTCAAGTTATAAGAAATTGTCCGGTTGGATTTACTAAGATAACATTGGATATAACTGGTCCGGAGATTGTGTTTACACGGGATCCGGACCCTATTATTTCACATATGGATGATATGGAATCCATTGCTTTTTATCCCACGGAGAATGCTTTTATAAATTATGTAAAATTCAATACAAAGGGAGAGATCGATGATGTTCAGACCTTTTATTCGCAAGCCTATGATACCACTGTGATTTATTGGGACGGTAAAGATGAATACGGAAGGTTGTACGAAGAGGGGGTTTATCCTTACGTTATTTACGCCAGGGATGATTTCGGTAATAGTTCGACTGAAGAAGACCACCAGTGGGAGATTAGATGGGGAATACCGGTAGAGATAGTATCACCTCCTTCGGATGTATGGTTGAAGGGTTCACAGACTCTACGTTCTCGTATCGAAGGAGATTACGATTACCCGGTTGATTGGTATAAGAAATGGTATGAGACATGGGGTTTCATAGGAAGAGAAGACCCTTCAGGAGATGGACTCGAATGGAATACCACGTTAATTCCCGATGAAAAGAACTTCTGGCTTAAAGCAAGCGTAGAAGACGTGTTCGGACATATGGGTACAGACTCGGTACGGATCAGGGGTATCGATAATCATGCGCCGGAGATTAATATCTGGGTAGGAGAACCCAGTTATCTGGACGAGTTTGTAAGCGGTTTAACACCGATTTTTGCGACAGCAGTAGATACCTTTAGCGGCGTGGACTTTTTTAGATATCGAATCGACGGTGGAAGTTCTATTAATCTTAGAGATACTTTCAACTTAGCCGGATATTCGGATGGAAGACACCAGATCGATTTCTCAGCAAGGGATCATGCCGATAATGTAATTGACAGCACTTTATCTCTTTATCTCGATAACACCCCACCATTCTCTCAGATTGTTTTCGGGGAGCCGAAAAAGATGCACAATGACACTCTTTATATTTCACCCAGCACGCCTATCTGGATCGAGACGCTGGATACATGTGGTGTCGCGCATTCCTTCTATAATGTCTCCTCTCTGTCCGGAATCGAAATACAACCCTGGACAGAGGTAATGGGCAATTTTAATATTCCATATACACCTCCGTATTACAGATATATAATTTCTTATTATTCTGAAGATAATCTCGGAAACACTGAATCACCCAGGGATACGGTCGTTGCTGTCGACTGTGATCCGCCGGTTACCATCCTTAATATCGGCGACCCGCAATATCCGTTGCCGTCCGATAGCTCGATAATTTATATCACTTCCGAGACCCCATTAAGTTTTGAAGCAACTGATGATATATCGGGGGTCGATACGACATATTATCGTATAGATGGAGTTAGCTGGTATGTGTATTCAGGCGGAGTTTTCAATTTAACGGAAGAAGGAAGTCACATAGTTGAATATTATTCAATCGATAAAGCAGGTAATAGAGAAGATATCAACTCAAAGGAACTGAGGGTCGATGAAACGCATCCAGTTTCACAGCTTGTCACCGGTGATCCCCATGCGATCCTTGATGACTGTTATCCTGAGGGTGCCAGGGGTAGATGTGGTGATGGTCATGACGGAGGAGATAGTAGTGAATGTATTTTAATCAGTTCAAGTACACCTCTGGTATTAACCGCGGAGGATCCGTTATCGAACGGTGTCGCATCAGGAGTAAAAGAACTGGAATATGAGATAACTATGCTGCTCACTTCCAGTTCACAGGATAAAGAGGATAGTAGTTCTGAGGGTATAGGGTATAGTGATGCCCACAAACACCCCGTGACGAAAACAAACACGGAATCGCGGTTAGGAAACCGTTCCTGCAATACATTTGTAGGAGGGACTTCCGAGTCCCGAGGAGGACTTGTGGTTGTGGAGGGAGACAGCACAGAATTTACAATATCAGGTGAGGACGGAAGCTATAAAGTGGATTATAGGGCTCGAGATAACGTTTTAAACGAAGAGCCTTTTAACTCTAAATACTATGAATTGGATAACACGCCGCCTATCGCTATGATAATTTCGCCTCTCGATTCCACGATGGTAAGTCATACAATAACTATAATAGGGACAGTAAAGGATAAACATTTCAAGGAATACGTTCTTGAATACGGTGAAGGAATAGATCCCGGAGATTGGACTACAATAACCGTATCGGATAGAGAAATCGAAGATTCTGTTTTAGGAAAGCTAAATGTCTCCTGTATTCCGGGAAATATCATAACCATAAGGCTTAGAGCCACCGACCTTGTAGAAAATGAAGCAATCGATGAGGTAATTCTATGGAAAGGAGATCTTATCTGCGATTTCGATATCCCTCTGCATAAGCCCGAAGGTGTCGATTTCGATATCCAGGGAAATATTTACGCGACTGATAGAGAAGGAGGAAAGAAAAAGCGCTGCAGGGATAAGGTTAAAAAATTCGACCCATTCGGGAATCTTATATACGAGATATCTGATAGATACGTACCGAATGATGTGGCGGTTACGCCCTGGAATAATATCCTTATATCGGAACAGGTAAGAAAAGAGATTACAGAATTTGACCAGTCGCAGGAATATTTACGGTCGATTAAATATCTAAAAGGTCCCGATGGGGTGGACGTAACACGATTGCCCGATAGCGGTATGAGATGTGAAGATAAAGAAAAAGGAGAACTAAAAGGCCTGGTGATAGGAGTGGCGGATCAGACTGCAAATAAGGTTATTTTATATGATTCACTTTTCAGAAAGGCAAGAGAAATTAAAATTATCCATGAAAGAACACTTTGTTACCACCATCCTGAAGGAATATCATTCGATAAACAGGGAAATGTTTATACATGTCTGATAAACAACGATGTTGTTAGAAAATACGATTTAGATGGAAATATGCTTATGCAAATCACGGGATTTAATAAGCCGTCAGATATAGAAGTGGATTATCGAGGATATATATGGGTAACCGATCGGAATAATGATAGAATAAGATGCTTCGACGCGTACGGCAATCATCTGTATAAATATGGGAAGAAAGGAAAAGGATGTGGAGAATTCAATAAACCGGAAGGAATCGCGGTTAATCATGAAAGACTATATGTGGCGGATAGGAATAATGATAGGGTTCAAGTATTGAGATTCCCGTTTTCTGTTTTGTATCCAAATCTTTCAAGCAGTGGCAAGAGCCGACAGGAAGCGCTTTCCATCCAGGAATGTGTTCCCTATCCAAACCCCTGTAATCCTGCGAGAGAATTCTCCAATATAAGGGTGGTTGTGAACAGTGACTGCGAAATAGAAGTAAGAATATACTCCCTAACCGGAACCTTACTCTGGGAAACCTCTATAACCGGTTTTGAAGGAATAAACGAAGTAACATGGAATGGAATGAATCAAGACGGAGAAGAAGTGCGCAACGGCGTTTATAACGTACTTGTACGAGCAGAAAACGGAAGCCAAAAAGATGAGGAGAGAACGAAGATCATCGTTTATAGAAGATGATTTTAGGGGAAATTGAAGATAATGGGACGCAGATGAACGCAGATTTAATGGATTTGAAATGCCACACCTCCCAACACATTGGAATGGGACGCAGATGAACGCAGATTATCAGGATTTAATAAAAAAAACAAAAGAAATAGTGGGAAGGGGTGTTAATCTGCGTATATCTGCGAAGATCTGCGTGCTATTAAAAATTAAGGAGGGAAAATGAAAAATTTAAAATTTAAAATTTCTAATTTACAATTTACAATGCTTTTCGCTCTGCTCTTTCTCCCGTGTTCGCTTCTTTCCTACGTTCAGCTCGATTTACTCTCACTCGGCGCGGGGGCGGCGAATATCGGTAGAGGAAATACTTATATCGGAGGGGAGGTAACGAACATTTATTATAATCCCGGAGGATTATCTTTTATCTACAATTCCGATATTCTTTATCAACATACGGAACTCGATTTCGGTACGACCTATGATTATTTTACTCTTGGTACTACAGTAAAACCTCTGTCTCTAACTACAGGTTTTTCATTCATGAGAATAGCGACAGGAGATATACCTATAACCGAAGCGGGAGCGGACACAATCCCGGGGACCGATTATCCTGAAATAGTGTATAGGGGCAGTGCGTCATATAGAGCGTCCTGTTATACTTTTTCACTTTCAAAAAGAATGAAGGATTTTGGTGTAGGGATAAACGGAAAGTTCATAGATATGCTATTATATCAATACTCCGGTACAGGGATAAGTACCGATATCGGAGGATATTACCAGAATAAAATTTTCTTTAGTGGTTTAGCTTTCAGAGATATACTGAATACGGGAATAAGATGGAGCGGAGGAATAGATGAGGATTTATTGCCCGTTGGTTCCGCGCTTGTAGGGGTTACGCTACTGCGAGGTGAAGGTTGGATGGAAAAGGGAATAACTATTTTAGGAAGAGTCGATAAAGTTATTTCCAGAGATATCGACCCTGTATATTACGCGGGGTTAGAATGGAGTGTTGCGGGTATTCTTCCTCTTAGATTCGGAATCGAAGATAAAAATATCGCCTTTGGAATGGGTTTTAATTCCGAACATTTATACTTCGACTATGCTTATTCAACAAGGGAAGAAATAAAAGGTAATCATAATATCTCCATTGGATGGAAATGGTAGGGATAATAAATTGAAAATTTTAAATTGGAAATTAGGAATTGCAAATTTGCCGCACCCAACACCGGTGAAAATTGGAAACTGCAAATTGAAATTAAAAAAATTTAAAATTTACAACTTACAACTTACAATTTAAAATTCGAGAGAAGTTGTTATGTTTTCTATCATTTTTCTCTTCTCGATCACGAATCCGTGGAAGGTGGAATTTGCCGAAGAGATTAAAGTTCCGGTATGTTCGGAAGAAGTTCTCGAAATCAAAACATTCGCGAATAACACATATTTTCTATGCGATCATAAAGTATTAAGAGTGGGAAAAGAAATAATTCAATTTGGAACTTTCGGCATGGAAAGCGGAGAGCTTGTAGAACCCATTTCTATGGATATTGAAAATGGTAGGCTCTATATTCTGGATTACGGCTCCAGAAATATAAAGATTTTCGACAGAGATGGAAATTATATATATGAAAGAAGAATCGAAACGGAAGAGCCGGCTTCAATTGCAATATCTAACGAAAGACTGTTTATTTTAGATCCCTTAAGATATAAAATAGACGTTTACGGAAAAGAGACTCTTTTGCGTTCATTCGGGAATTTTGGTAAAGGTCCGGGTTTTATAAATGAACCACTGGATATAGATGTTTCAAGCGGAAAAGTTTATATTCTCGAGAAAAATAGAGTCTCTGTTTTCTCAGAATATGGGGATTTTATTCAAATTACCAAAATTAAAGAGGGCAAAACGATTTCGGTAGATAAATATATTAGTATATCTACGGATAGTATCATATTTCTCTATGATCAGAATTTTAAAGAAATAGGGAATTTTGAAGGTGCTTTCTCCGCAACAGAGGGAATGAATTTATTTATATCCGAAGACAGCACGCTGAGAAAGTATGAGATTGAAAAAACGGATAACAAAGAAATAAAAAAGTAATGGGACGCGGATGAACGCAGATTTTATGGATTTTAAAATACCACCCCCCACCCCGGTTATTTAGCCACGGATGAACATGGATGGAAAAAATTTATTGGAATTAAAACATAAAGATTTAACAGAGAAAATTATAAAAGTTTTTTATAAAGTTTATAGCAAACTCGGGTATGGCTTTCTAGAAAAGGTTTATGAGAATGCTATGATGGTTGAATTTAAAAGAGCTGGAATTTCTGCAGTGGAACAAGCTCCTATAAAGGTCCTATATGACTCATTAATTGTTGGCGAATATTTTGCAGATATACTGGTAGAAGATAAGGTGATAATTGAGATTAAAGCTTCAAAATCTATTTCTAAAGAAAATGAAGCTCAATTGATAAATTATCTTAAGGCAACAGGGATAAAAGTTGGTTTATTATTAAATTTTGGACCCAAACCAGAGATAAAACGTCGGGTTTTTTAAAACGGATGAATACGGATAAACACAGATTAAAAAAAGTATTTTGTTGTTTTAAAAAAAATAAAATTTGGGGTAGTTGGGGGATCCGTGCTTATCAGTGTAAATCAGTGGCTAATTAAAAAAGATAATAATTTCAGGAAGGGTGGTTGTGCAATCCGTGCTTATCAGTGTAAATCAGTGGCTAATTAAAAAAGATGCTTTTTTTGTTACTGATTCTTTCCGCTGAAATCGACACGACGAATATTAATGATTCGACATACATTAACGTTACCGGAAAAAGCACTTTTTTTTACCAGGGGAAGTATGTTCTCGATGGAGTTACTCCTCCCGAGTATTATCCTTTTACTTTAAGAAATAATATTCTACAGCTAGACGCGGATGGAAGAATAATGGGTAGTTTAGATGTCGAGGGAGAGGTATATCAGGGCAGAAGAGAAGAGGAAAACATGGCTTTTTTCCATGCTAAAGGAGACCATGTAGAGGGCTCTATGGGTGATATTCCTGTATCTTTAGGCGGGCTTCTTGTTCAAAATAAAAACATAAGAGGAGTAGAATTGGGAATAAATTATTCTAAACTGGAAGGAGAGGGCTTTTATTCTCTTCCCAGAGGTATATCCTCCAAGGAGAAAATCCAGGGAGATGGGACTTCAGGCCCCTTCCAGTTAGACAATTCTCCCGTAATAAGAAATACTGAAATCGTAAGAATTGGTATAGGTTTGGATTTAAATAAATTAGAAAAAGGAACCGATTACCGAATAGATTATACTATCGGGAGAATAACATTGATAGATAGGATTTTATCCCCCGAAGAAACAATGGAAGTGGAATATGAATATAAAGTAGAAGAAGGGAAATCTCTCGCGGGCGGACAAGTTTCCGTAAAACCTATCGAGAATTTCTCTATAGGCGGGGGAAGAGTAAATACGGGAGGATATACGGCAAATACAAATGTCGGGAATGAAGACTTAAACCTCAAAATCGAAGGAGCGGATGACGGAGAAGGGAATAAAGGGTTAAGAGTGGATGGGATGGCGCGTAAGGGTATTTTCGATATTGGAGGTACTTACAGCGGAACCGGGGATGAATTTAACATAATCGGTAAAGGTCTGGAAGCGGGTGAAGAAATAGTTGTAAATGGTACCATTACTCCTAATTCGGCATTTCGAGTCAGTTCCTCATATCGGGAAAGAAATGATGAAAACGATAGAATGTTTCAGGCAAATTTACATAATCTTCAGTATAATTATAAAAGATACGATGGATTTAATTATTTTTCTTCGCATAGTTTGATGGCGAAACAGAAATTTGGTGAGATTAGTTTAAGCGGTAATGTTGATTACGAGACAAGAGATTCGTTAGATATTTATAGAATTGGTACAGGTATCGATTTTAGCAAACAAGCTTATGGTATGAGTATAACAAGTTCTTACGGCAAAGGAGATTTCGAGGAAACGAGCGGAGAGGGAAAAATCTGGTTTACACCAAAAAGAGGAATTGGTATTTCGACTTCAGCTCAGATTAAAAGATCAGATCTTTATTCTCCGATTACGGTTCTTAGATCCGATTATAATTTCTCTACTCTTGAATTATTTCGATCAACCGGTCAATATACGATTCAATCGGTAAGACGTAATCCTGGAGATGAGAACGAACCCGGGCGGAGAGAAACAGGTTCGTTTAGATTCGATGGTTATCCTGTTAAATGGTTTGTTTTGTCTTATAATCCCGGTTTCACCAGGTCAAAAAGTTTGACAACAGGCACTATATTTCAGAATTCAAATATTCATAATATTACTACAAGGATTCGTAATAAGTTTTTCAGCATAGGAGCGATAAAGGAATGGAGAAAAAGTTATTCTTTGAATTACGATGATGTAAGGACTCAGGATAATGAAGAAGAGAGAGAACGGCTTAATATAATGTGGGCTCCTTTGTCCGAACTTTCTGTTACGGGTGAATATTCTAATGTCGATGGTGATGGACTTTATAGAATGATACTGCCTACATCGGAAGATTCACTCGGAGATACACTTATTCAATATAGAACAAAGAAAGATAGAACTTTCGGCTTAAATACCACATATATGTTTAAAGAAAAAGGAAAAGCATCGTTAAAATATCAAAACAGAAGATATGAATTAAGTATACCGGATTCTCTTCCTATAGCTACTACTGAAAACAGATTTGCGGTAAGAGGAGAAGAAAGGGTAAAAAGCGCCCTGAACCTCTATCAAGAAATTTTCTGGGCTCACCGGCAGGGTCTGGAACCCTTCATATCCAGTGCCGGAGAAATCGAATATCAGGTTATAGGGTTTGAAGTGGGGCTTAGTTTTATTCCAAAGGATGAAATAAACGGTAGGATATTTTTTGGTTATGAGAGCGCGTACGGTGAAGCTTCTCAGGAGAAAAAAATAACAGGATTTGATATCTATTTTAGTCCCGGCGCTATTTTCTTTGATGGAAACGGAAAATATAATATTTCCTCTGATCCCGATTATAGGACATTCGAAGTTACTATAAACGCGGGTTTACAGGTCGAGTGAAATAAAGTAATAATGGCACGCAGATGAACGCGGATGGATAGGATAAAATGTTTAGTTGTTATAAAAATTTAAAATTTACAACTTGCAATTTGCAATTTAAAATTGAAAACCGGAGGTTTTTATATGTTTAAAAAAGTATTAATTGTTTTAATGATTGGTTGTTTTTTACTCGGAATGGCGACGAAGGCTGAGGTTGAGAATGTGAAGGAGGAGGTGGAAGGGAAAGGTAACGTAGAGCTTAGCAGGGAGGCGTATCAGGCGGAATTTGGAACATTTGGGCCGATAGCGGTTGAGGAAGAACCTGTTTTGTACAAAAGAGACTTAAATCCTGTAACTCCAAAATCGGGAATAACAACCGGACATGTTATCGCTTATGGTCATTATATTAAAGCGCCGTATAAGTTGGAAATCAGGGAAGATACATTGCTGTTCTTAAATGGAATAAACTTAGATAAACGGTTGGTTCCCAGGGTTACGGCTGAAAAAATGAAGAGAGAAGATAGAAAGTCTGACTATTTGCGTAAGAAGTACCCTGAGTTTTATGAAGAACAAGATAAAATGTACAATAATAAAATAGCAAATAATTTGTACGACAGGGTTTATAAAAAACAGGGACAAGACGCTGCCATTGATTCTCTATACGATTATTATGAAAGTCATACTCTTGTGATAAGTGAAGTGGAAATTACTCCGAAAGATGAAAAAACCGTGGAAGTAATATTGGGATTTAACTTGTTGGACGAAAACGCGAATGGTGAAGTGAAGTACACTGATATCCCAAAAATCCTTAATTTTAAAGTAAAATCGAAGGTTCCCGAGAACGCTGTGAAGATTATTCCTCGTAGTGTTACTGGTTCGCTCTTTGAAACGAAAGAGCAGAGACTTGAGTTTAAAAAGTCAGCAAAAAAAATGGCAAAGGAAAACTGTGAGATAACTTTGAATAGATGCCGTGTTTTATATTATAGTTATAGTTCCGAAACAGGTTTCTCTGAAGAAGAATTTATAAAAATGATAAAAATTCTCAGATCTACCGATTTATCTTTTGAGTCGAAAGTCGAGGAGTTAAAAGCTTTTCTTTTATCAGAATTAGAAGCGAAAGATATATTGTACAATTTCGATCCTGAAGTATGGCCTGAAATAGATGAGGAAGGAAATTTGAAATGAGAAGTTTTTTGACTCGAATATATCTTTTAAGCTTTCTTCTTATTGCTTTGTCTCTTTTTGGGGATAAACCTCCCGAATTACCAAATTATATTCATAGTCTTATTTATTATCCCTTTAAAATTGTTGGTTGTGAAGGAGATGTGGCGCAGGCTATAAAAAATTTACTAATAGAACATGGATATTCAGAGCCTAAGGTTTTGGGGGGTGAAGAACCTGGAGATTCTACAAATCCCAAACTTGAAGATTTTCTAACCGAGTTAAATAGCGGAAAATATGGTCATGTTTTAATTAGCTCTCACGGTAGTCCCGGATGGCTCGGAGTTGAATTTTTCCCAAAAGGAAAGAAAGGAGCGCGAGATAAAAGAGTAAAAGAGTTAGATAGTATATATTTTGGGGGCAATAAGAGGCGTCAAGAAATCCAACCGGGTGTACATACAGAAATAGATTCTATAAAAATAGATACTATAACAAAAGATACTACCTACTATTTAGATACTACATTATTCTCGATAAATATCAGTCCAACATTTCTGCAAAACCAAGTGGACAGTTTACCTCATTCTCTTGTTTTCTTACTCGCATGCCATTCGGGAGATGGAAGTTCTTCTATAATGAATGCTTTTTCGAATTTAAAAGCTCATTGTGTTTTTGGCTGGAATGGAGAAGTAATAAGTACTCAACAGGAGCCTTTTGCTCCAATTGATATTTTTTATAGGATGGGAGCGAAAAATTATGGGCCCTCTCCAAATATTAACCAAAGTATTTTAAAGAATAAATCCGCTGCTAACGCTTTGAGTGAATGTCAGTACTCTCATGGTAAATTAACGATGACAGGCAATAGTGATATGAGAATCTACAATAGTCCCCGAATCGCGGGGGTTCTTATTACGCAGGACACTTCGATAGTGTACCAGTATGGTTTTTATGCGGATAATTCACAAAAATATCCGTATGAATGGGCTTATCCGGGAAGTCCAGAATTAGGTATGAAGACACCGGCGAATATAGGTGATGATGAAATTAAAGTTAAAATATTATTTTCCTCTTTTATGGATGAAGAGATGTTGGATGAAGTTAGGGTTCACTCGGAAGAAGGGAATGAAAAATATATTGTATCGGGAGATTGGGCGGAAAAAACTATTTTCGATAGGGATGTATGGGAAGGCTCTTTTAAAATTGATTCTTGGGTAGATTCAAATAGTAAAGCAGTGTTGATAGTAGACGCAAAGGATAATTTTGAGGGGGATATAAACGAAGCTTTAGATACAACTGGGAATGGAAAATCGAATGGTAAAGATATATGGCATAAGTTTAAAGTAACGGACGCGGCAATCGTCAAACAAAAATGCGCTAAAACAAAAGATGGGGGTGGTTCCTTACAAAATTTCGCGTTATCTAATTATTCTAATTTAGCTTTATCCGATTTTTCCGAAGGAAGTGTTTGTTTTCTTGAACCTCGTGCCGATGAGATGCCTGTCGATATCAGTAAGTTTTATTTCACCTTTTCAAAACCAATGGATAAAGATATTACGGATGCCGCTGTAGAGACTGATCCTCCATTTGAATATGATGTTTCGTGGGAGGATGAAGAACAAATAAATTTAGAACTTTCTGATGAGTTAGATTATTGTAAAGATTATACAATTACACTTTTAGATACATTAAAGGATACTTCCGGCGTAAAACTCGATGGAAACGAGGATGGAACAGCTGGTGGTAATTATATATTTAAATTCTCTACCGAACCGCCGGATGTAGGATTGTATCTCAGCCCTTTCGTCGCGAATGTCGAAGAAGGACACCCTATACATCCTAAATTGTACACTAATGGAGGTGAACTTAAAAAGGAGGTAGATTGTAATATCGATTTTAATATTGCTAATTCCGGAGGTTGGACGGTTACCGAACCAAACGAACTCTCCTTTTCTCTCCCTCCCGAAGAAGTACATGATGATAAATTTACAATTAAAAACAATGGGACTTCTTTTCCTTTAATGATTACCCCTAAAATACCCTTTAAATGTACAGAAATCTTTAGCATGGGTTTTTACTGGTCGGCCCAGGGACATCAGCACGATCACCCGGATGAGAATCAATCCCCCGGAGATATGGAATATCCGACTCCCTGGATAACAAGGACACAACCTTCACCCGCTAAAACTCAAAAATTACGAGCCGATTCAGTTCTACCGGAAGGTTTGCCCGATGTAGGCATCCTCCTTTCGGGATGGGCTGATGGTTATGGACATATTCTGGGGAAGTATGGGATGGAAACATTACCAATAAAACCTGATTTAAAAATACTTAATAATGAAGATGTAAATATTTCCGATTCGGTGAAACTTTTTGTTATAGGTTCAGCTGGGTTGAAAGGATTTAATTCTCCAAAAACATTTACCACAGAGTTCACAGAGAAAAAACAAACACACAGAGAACACAGAGGATTTTTTGTTGGTTTCCCCACCCAAACTACACAAATATATCCTGGATAAAAGTGTGTAGTTTAGGACAGTTGGATATAGGGAATTTATATAATTGGGAGAAGTATGATAATTGTAAATATAAATAAATACTTGACAAAGGGTTTTGTTTTTGTATAATTATAGTCGACTTTAGAGGTATATAGTTAAGAGGGAATATTAATAAGGAGGTATTTTGTTTAACGTTGAGAGTTGTAATATATCAAATAAATCAAAATTTGTTTTCACACAGAGGCACGGAGGACACAGAGATTTCAATATATGTTTAATATTAAAATAAAAAAAATAATGGGACGCGGATTAACGTGGATTTTCAGGATTAAAAAAATGTTTTGTTGTTTTAAAAGGATAATTGCTACGGATGAACACGGAAATACACGGATTAAAAATGCTAGTTTTTTTAAAAAAGAGGGTTGGGTTTTGGGGAGAACTCTCCAACGCACCAACAGACCAACCCCTCCAAAGGAGGAAAATATGTTTAAAAAAGTATTAATTGTTTTATCAGTTTGTTTTCTACTCGGCATGGCTACAAAGGCGGAGGTTGAGAATGTGAAGGAGGAGGCAGAGAAAGAGGTTGTTAACTCTGAAACAAAACTGGAGATGGGAGCACAAGAACCTTTAATTAAGCCTTCGGAGGAACCGGCATTGTATAAGACTTCATTAAATATTGAAACTCCGAGTGAAGGAATAGCAACCGGGCATGTTATCGCTTATGGTCATTATATTGGACCGCCTTATAAATTGCAAATTAAAAACGATACGATGTTGTTTATTAACGGGGTTCAGATTTTTCCTGTATTGCCTTCGAAATTCGAGATTGAGAAAAAGAAAAGAGAAGAAAAAATGCTTGAAGAGAGATATAGGGAAGCCAATAGGATAGCAGCCCCTTATTTTGAAAGACTGGACTCTTTGTATGATAAAATTGGGGACGTCTATGCGATAATAGAACTACAAAAAGGAAGAGTCAAAGCGCTTGATTCAATTTATAAGTTGGCTGAAGCTGAAACTTTAATTGTAAAAATGGATACTACTTATATAGGAGAAGATGATTGTATGCTTATGATTTATAATTATATACCTGGATATGATAAATTTCCGGAAGATACATCTTCTTTTCTTTTTAGGTTGTATGGAGGGAATTCATCATCCGGCTACAGGGCTCCTCCAACTCCATGGAGGAAGGATTTTGACGCAGTGAAGAAATATGTTAATTATGCTAAGAATCAAACAGAAAAAGATTTGAAGAATAATGAGGTAATATTTTATGCTTCTTCGGGAGAAGCAAGCTATCGTCGAGAATATCGTCTTTGGGGAATTTTGGAAATTTTGAAGTCTGATACACTTAAAGTAGAGGAAAAGATTGAAAGACTTAATAAGATTGTAGTGGAAAGTGCTGGCAAGGATTTAATATATAATTTCGATCCTTCCGAGTGGCCAGAAAAGCAAGAGGATAATAACAAATGAAAAGAGTAATGCTGGTATATTTATTTGTATTTGTCAATATGTCTCTTTTAGGGGTTAATCCTCCGAAGATACCAAAAAGTATCCTAGGATACGGTTATATCACTTCAGGCGCTCCACCTGGGGCCGTTACTGTGTTTGGTCCTGTGGGGGATATATTAGAACCACACGGATATGAGTGGGATAATAATGCGGGTAGTCCAGGCAACGATTTAGTTGATTTTATGAATGAGACAAATGGTGGTTACGGTTTTCTTGTAATAGCGGCCCATGGACACAAAGACGGATGGATACAAATTGAGGATTTGGGAACAACAAGTGAACAAGTGGCAAGAGCAAGACGGACCACTTTGCAAAATAGATACGATGCCACTAATAGCGAAATTACATATAGTAGAAATAAAAAAACTGGTATATATTCGATTGTAATTTCTCCCAGTTTCCTACAGAGTAGGACTGGGTTGCCTAATTCTATAGTATTTCTCGATGTGTGTTATTCTTCTCAATTTGTCGGTTCTTTAGGAGGAGCAGGTTCTTGTTTTGGGTGGAATGATACTACCCAGGGTTATGATGCCATGCATGGCCCAATAAATATATTTTACAGAACGGGAGGAAGGGATTTTTATAATGTTGTTGAGCAGAAAGGGGATTTAAGAAATAAAACGGTCGGCGAGGCTATGAGTGAATATCCCAACCCAAGGCTCGTAATGGCAGGTAACTCAGACATGAAACTCTACAACAGCCCTCGAATCGCAGGGGTTCTTATTAAGCAGCCTACCAAGGAGGAAGAGAAGGTAATATATCGATATAATTTTGATGAGAACGGAGAGATTTCTAAGAAATATCCATACGAATGGAATTATCCGGGAACGACAGGGGAAGAGATGAAAAAAGCTGCCAGTATAGGTGATGAAGAAATAAAAGTTAAAATATTATTTTCTTCTTTTATGGATGAAGAAATTGAAGTTAAGGTAAAATCGGAAGATGAAAGTGAAGAGTATATTGTGTCTGGGGAGTGGAAAGAAGGGGAAAAATTCGAGAGGGATGTATGGGAAGGTTCATTTACAATCGATTCTTGGCCTATTCCAGCAGAAGATGATGAAACGCCGGTACCTAAGGCAGTATTGGTCGTAGACGCAAAAGATGATTTTGAAGGGGATATAAATGAAAAATTGGATACGGAGGGAGATGGGAATTCGAATAAGGACGAGAAAGATACTAATCATGAATTTAAAGTAACTAATTTATCACAAGTTGAACAACAATGCGCGGAAAAAGAGGACGGTTCTTTACAAAATTTCGCGTTATCCAATTTTTCCAATTTGGCGGGTTTTTCCGGAGGGAAGACTTGTTTTCTTGAACCTCGCGCTGATAAGATGCCTATAGATATTAATAAATTTTATTTTACCTTCTCAAAACCTATGGATGAAGATATTACAAATTCTGGGGTGGAAACCGATCCTTCATTTGAATATAGTGTTTCGTGGGAAGATGAAGAACAAATCAATTTAGAACTTTCTGAGGAGTTGGATTATTGTGAAAATTATACAATTACACTTAAAGACGCATTAAAAGATACATCAGGCGTTAAACTCGATGGGAACGAGGATGGGACAGAGGGGGGTAATTATGAATTCAAATTTTCCACTGAACCGCCGGATGTAGCATTATACCTCAACCCTTTCGTCGCGAATGTCGAGGAAGGACATCCGCTGCATCCTAAATTGTACACTAATGGAGTTGAGCTTAAGAAGGAAGTAGATTGTGATGTCGATTTTGAGGTTCATCATGCCGGAGGTTGGACGGTTACCAAACCAGGCGAACTTTCTTTTTCTCTCCCTCCCGGAGAGATACGTGATGATGACTTTACAATTAGAAACAACGGAAGTGCTTTTCCTTTAATGATTACACCTAAAATACCTTTTAAATGCGATGAGATTTTCAGTATGGGTTTTTACTGGTCGGCGCAAACACACAGAAGCGACCATCCGGATGAAAATCAATCCCCCGGAAAGATGGAATATCCTACACCATGGCTGGTGCGTTCGCAAACTTCTCCCGCCAAAACTCAAAAACTAAGAGGTGTATCACCGCCGCAAGGTCTGCCCAACATCGGTATACTCCTTTCAGGATGGGCGGATGGATATGGGCATATACTGGGGAGATATGGGATTGAAACATTACCTGTAAAACCTGATTTAAAAATACTTAATCAACCTGATATAAATATTTCCGATTCGGTTAAGCTTCTTGTAATCGGTTCAGCCGGATTGAAAGGATTTAACTCTCCTACCTTTGAAACAGATTTAGAAAATTATGTTGTAAATGGCGGTAATTTGCTTGTGTTTACACAAAAATATGGTTCGGATTTGTCTGTTTTACCCGGGAATATCGATGGGTACGGATGGAACGAGGACCAATCTTGCTATCATAACGCGGCGTATTTAAACAGGTGGCATCCTGTTCTTTCCGGGCAGAAGCGTCACATTATGAGTTGTTACGTGGATGGGTATATTTTAGAGTATCCTGATAATTCCGAGGTATTGCTTGGCAGGACAAAGAATACTATGCCCGCGCTTCTTTATTATAACTACGGGGCGGGAACTGTTATCGTATCTTCTCTGTATTCAGATTGGGGCTACGGTCATTGTCAGGCTTCTTCTAAAGAACTCAATTTGCTCAGAGATCTGACTACCTGGGCAGTAAATCCTGATAGAGAAATTCCTGAATTTTACTACAATTCCCCCGTATCTGTTCCTGTTTCGATCGAGTATAATACAAATGATACAGTAACGGCTACGAGCGCTATTATTAAAGTTTATACTCCCGATAGAGAATTATATGATTCTCTATCTGTTTCCGTATTCCTTAATCCCGGCGGAGAAACGGAGTTGGTATGGGATGGTTCTCTTCTTCCCGAGGAGCTCGGTTTATGGATAATCGATTACGCGTTGATGGATGATAATGATGAGTGGATTCAGGGTTATAATAGAGGAGCTGTTTTTGCCCAGAAAGTAGATGTGCCTGTTGGAGATTATAATCTCGGAGATTTTCGGTTGTGGGTAAACGCGGATAAGGAAGAAGTTATAAGGTTTGATACATTAAATTTTGAAGTATTTCTTCAAAACAATACAGATTCATCGTTCACCGGAAAATTAATAATAGCTCTTAATCATCAGAAGGTAGCGTATGATTCGATTTTGAACTTAACCTTGCCTCCGGATTCCACTATAGTTCTCGATTATTCTAATATATCACCATCACTCCGGGCCTGGAATTGGAGATTTGGATTATATGAAAGTGATCAGCATGAATATAAAAAAGATTTAAAGGACGCTATAGCGAGGAATTATAAGGGAACCAGAGTAATTAAAGAGCCCTTTTCTTTAGTTCTTTCTCGAGATAAAGCTCGATATATAACAGGTGTCGATACTTTGCGTTATAAGGTCGAGATCAAAAATAATTCACAAAGTGCTTGTTCGACTTATGTCGAGGTTTATACTTTATTCGATTCTGTGAAGTGTGACTTATTTAGTGACACATTTGAACTCGCGGGGAGAGAAAGAAAGGAAATAGAAGGAGATTTCTTTCCGCTCGATTATGGTTTGACTATCGGAAGAGGCGAGTTATTTTGTGATTTATTTTTTAGAGATAGCATTTGGAATACAGAAACAGCTACTTTTAAATTAACATACCCAGACATTCAGTGCGCTCTTTCTCTGCAGGATTCATTTAACTACGGAGTTTCAAACCCTTATACTGTTACATTAAGTTCAGAAGAAAACTATATTCCTTCCGGAAAGCTTTTTGTAGAGGGAAATACTTTCCTCGATTCTATAATAATTGAAGGTACGAGTAGAGCCGATACTACTTTTTCTTTTGATTATAATCCGGATGTTTGGGAGATACCCGGGAAGTTAAAGGTTCAATATAAGTATGGAAGACAAGAAATAAATAAAAGTGAAGAATTGCCTTTCCGTTCACCTCAAATTTCTTCTTTTAGACCCGGTTATCCCGCGCATAGAAAAGGATTTATTCCTGAAGACACAGCTGTTTTTAACGCGCAGTTAGCTCTTAAGGGAGGTTTGTATGGAGTTCCCCTGGAATTTTGTCTGTGGAGCGATTATCTGGGAGCCGACACCTTAATAGATTCAATAATATTAGATCCCTGTTCTCATAAGAATATTAACTTAAAGACTTATGCGGATATGAGTGTTCCCGCGGATACACCGATAGCTTATAGTTATCTAATTAAATATCTAAATAAAGAACACACAAACAAAGAAGAACTTTATTACACCGTTTTATCGCCCGAAGCGGTACTTCATTGGCCGGCAGGTGATACTTTTTCAATCGGGGAAACGATAAAAATTGAATATACCAACAGTATAAAAGCTGCTTCCGTTGTGGATATACAATCGATTTCTCTTTATAATAATGATGTGAATGAATCATTCTCCGCTCCCGGAGAAGTAACCGTTCCGGGAGAGGGTTCTTATATTTTTCCTGTTACTGTATCCGAATGGAAAAAAGGACAGTATTATCTCGAGGTCCAGTCGAAGATGGTTGAGGGTAAAGGGGTAAACCTGAATTTATACAGAAATGGTTGTCCAGTATATATAGATGGTCTCGAAGCGGATATCGAAGTCTCAACCCCTCAAAGCTACTACGGATATGGTCAGGAAATCCCTTTTTCTTCGTTGCTTGAAAACGGAGGATATGGATGGACCGGAACGGAGACTCTATCGGTTTATAGAACAGAAACCGAGACGGGAGGCGCTTCGATATGGGATATAGGAGAGGATATCGACATGTTCGGACTTATACCAGACGGCAGCGGGGGACTTGTTCTCGATTCGGTTTATTCCCTACGATGCATCACCCGCGGAATTGGTGGTGGGGGTGGAGAGGTCTTTAGCGGATCGGCGCAATTAAGTGGATATAGCGGCGGGGCTTCTTTTTCAAGTGATATAGACGAATGGGGTAATTTATGGTTATCCTATAATTATATGGGAAGAATAGAAAAAATTAATTTTCGTTTTTGGGAGTTGCTTGAAGCGTTCAATTTGCCGGATAGTGTGGGAGATATCGAAGGGATTTTAACAGAGAAGGGGATAATTTATCTTATAGCTTCCGATAGCGGAAGAGTATATAAAATGAATTCCACTTCGGGTGATATTATGGGAAATATTCAGCCTCCGAACAGGAGATTTCTCGACCTTGTGGGTGTTACGGTTAAAGAGAACGGAAATGTTCTCGCGGTTGAGAGAGGAACTGAAACCCTATGGGAATTTTCAGGGTCAGGTGATAGTGTTTCCACATTTGAGTTGCCGTTTGGTCTTTATTATGGTGATATGGAATATAAGGATGGTACGGTTTATATATCGGCGCGGGATAAAATACTAACTATCGAGGGAGAAGTAATCGATTCATTTGGGTTCGATTTAAAAGACGAATATCAGTGGGATAACTTTGGTCCTATTTCGATCGGTGATGACGGCAAGATTGCGGCTCTGGGGTTTGGGGAAGCGGAGCACATTATTCTATTTTCTTCGGATGGAGAATTTGAATCCGGAACCTGGGCGGAAAGTCCGGAAGATATAGATTTTTACAGAGGCGATATCGTTTCCTGTGGAGTGAGATATGAAAACCTGGTATTAAACATATACAGAGAATTCGGGAAAGAAAACGGAATGCTCAGGGTTTCTTCTATTTCTGAACCGCCCTGGGATTTCTTGTTTCATAGTCATGAAGGTCTCGATGTTTCTAATTCCGGTTCGGTCACGTATGAAGCTCCCGGTCCTCTATGGACCCCATGGAATGAGAAACTTGTGCCTCTCGAGAGTTTTTACGGGTCGCATGAACTGCCGTCGATTTATATAAACATGGAGGGTGATTGGACCGACTCTCCGGTTTTTAATGACTGTGTACTGAATATAAAATCTATATATTTGGTAGAACCGCCGATTATCGAAAATGTTTATGACTTAAACCTTTCGCCGTCTGATAATGTATCCTTCGCCGATACAGTAATGGATACTATACCGGCCGGGGAATATTGTGTATTCGGAAAAGCTATTTCTGCCTATCCTCAAGAAATAACTTATGATTGGGAACCGTTTACAGTTATCGAGAATAATGTAACTTTACTTCTTGAAATAGATAAAGAAGAAGGTTTCGCGGGAGATACATTCAGAATTAATCCTCTGGTGATAAATCCCCTTCCTTTGGAGCAGGACAGTGTTTTCTTCATGGTAGGAAGAGCTTCAGGGGATACGTGTGATATATTGTATATAGATACGCTTATTTCTATGGAAGCCGGGGCTGTCGATTCTTTCCCCTTTACGATTATACCGGAAGGGCCTTTAACGATAAGAGGTTATTTGCATGTACCTCCTTCCTATTTTGATGGTAAAGAAATTGCGCCTATTATAAAAAGTGATATAATGTTATCTCTGGATGTGAATGCTCCGGAAATAGTAGATCTATCTCCTTTTGCTATAAACAGTGAGATGTATAATTATTCCTCAGGCGAACTTTCTCTGAAAGTCAAAAGGATATTTTTAACAGATACTTTGAGAGATTCGGTGAGTCTCGAGACAGAAGGAATTTATACTTTCGTTGATACATTTGTTACAGAAGAACCGGGTACTTTGAAAGTGGTTGTCAGTTCCGGCGGTAATACCGTGATAGAAGAAAAGTTCATAGATTTTGGAATAAGCGGAGTAGTCCAGCTCGATTCATTGTATAGGGTTTCGCCCAGTTCTGTTCAGATGAGCGGGATTGTTAATAATGCCGGGCTTTATCCTATCGAAGCGGATGCTCTTTTCTGCCTCGTGGATGGGGACGCGGTTATGCCCGCGGATGATATGCGGCTGGTGGCTGATTTCGAATCACACGGAGACGCGGAGACACAGAGTTCTTCTTTTAACCCCGCCACAACACCGGATATATCACACAAAGACACAGAGAACACAAAGAGGAATGTTTTGCTTCAACAAAATCCCAAATCCCAAAACCTAAATCCTAGTTTGACAATTCAACCATTCAACAATTTAACTGCTGATTTATCAGCAAAAAGGATAGCTCTTTCGGCGGTAAGTCGTGTGGGCAGGAATATTAGTCTTTCCGAATTCATAAGCGGATTGACAAGAGCGGGTATAGATACGTCTTTCTTTGCCGTGGGGCTTTCTCCGGGCGAGCAAGATACTGTTCCTATTATGTTTAACGAACATGCTGTGGGCGATTACCGTCTGCAGGGTTTTCTCTTTACCGATTCTAAGTCGTTTATGTTTGATTCCGCGTCCTCTCCTGTTAATGTTGTAGGGGATAATCAGGTAGTGGTCGATTCTCTTATCGTTTCCGAGTACTGTGCTCCGAATGGTAATGTGATTTTGGCTGCCATTATAGAAAATCAGTCTTTTGGTCATTTTACGGGAGATATTTCGATTAGTTCTCTTGCCTGTTATGTCGATTCGTCTATCGATATGTCGGGTGGGTCAAAAGATACTGTAGTTTTTCTGATTGAAAGTGTACTCGATGAAGGGATTTATACTTTTACATCGAAAATTAGCGAAGGAGGAAATGCCGTAAGTGAAGAGACACAGGACCTTGAATTTCATCCGATATATAGATTCGATTCACTGCCGGTCGGCTTGACGGTATCCGCGCCCGATTCCGGAGAAATAGAGGTTTTGGTTACTAATATAGGAAATGTAAAGGCAGAAAGAACCTTGAAGGTTAATTTAGCCGATGTTCTAAATATCGATGAAAATATAAATATAGAACCGGCTTCTATAGACACATTTTCGGGTAATTTCCGTATTCCGGAAGATTTTCCGGGAGGAGAATACTTCGCGGACGCTTCTGTTTTTAAAAACTTATTTCCCGAAGTCGATACTTTCTTTAATGTAAATGTAAACGGTCTTATTGTACAGGCAACCGATTCGCTGAACAGGCCGGTATATAGTGTAAATGATACAGCCTTGCTTTCTATATTTGTTTATAATAAATCCCTCTGGAGCGGGGAACTTTTTGCCGGTCTCCAGTACGGAGAATTGGAAGTCGATACGTCCTTTATTCTCGGAGGTATGGAAAAAGGTGTTTTAAACGAGACTCTTCCAAGAGATACTCTATATCTGGATACGTCCGGTATTTATATGTTTGATCCCATAAACTCCGAGAGTTACGACAGTGTAAGGATAAGTTGGAATGCTTCATTGTCCGATTCATTCATTTTTCAGATGAGAACGGATTCTTTAATCGGAAGGGAAGATTGGATAACTGTTGAAAAAGATAGTACATATATTCTTGATGACTGGATGCAAATTAATTTTGCCAATAAATCAACAGATACTCAGTGGATCGACGCTATTTGTCTTTATTTTAATTCTTTAGGTTGCACTAAATTGGATACGTTTCCTCTGCAGAGAGAAATAGTCACCTTCGATGTACCTGTCGATTCATCGGAAGAAAAACTCGGATGGGGAGTTTATTATCCTACGGGAAGGTCTGTGGTACTGGATGAGAAATACGTTTATCTTTCAGATAGTATGCTTACCATATTTACGGATAAGGGTAGGTATGAAATGGAAGATACGGTGCACGCCACATTGCTTAAACACTTTCCCGATACAAATTACACCTTTAATTATAGAGTGTACTTCTCGCCAACGGAACAAATCCTGGATAGTTTTAAATTGACAGAAGATACATCGGAGTTTTCATTTGTGGTACCCGATTGGACGCGTTCGGGAACTTATTCTATCGATTATTGGGTGAAGGATACGGTAAGTGTGATTAAGGATATGCACCTCACGGCAACATTTGCCTCGCACGGAGACACAAAGGCTAGGAGTTCTTCTTTATCCCACACCACATCCCCGGATATCTCACACAAAGACACAAAGACCACAAAGAAAAAGGATATTTTGCTTCAACAAAACCCCAACCCCCAAATCCCAAATCCTAATTTAACCATTCAACCATTCTACAATTCAACCGATTTCCACAGGAAATCCATGCCCCTGGCGAAACAATGGGTAATGGGTAAGCCAACTTTGAGCGCGTTCGGAGAAGGAGCGTTTATAACGGGAGCGCATTTATTCGATGTAAATGGAATAACCATATACTTTAAAAACGCGAGAATGGATACAAATTTATATCATGACGGGGATATCGCAGAAATACGAACTGAAATATCGTCTGATATAGATTGCTCCGTAACCCTCGATATTTCTTCTACGGGTTCTTCTGTTCGTGATACTCTTATTTCACTCGGAAGCGATATCCCGAATAAATTCGCCTTTGATTATCCTATTGTGGGATGTAGAAGAGGCACAAACGAACTTTATCTGCATCTTGCCAGAGACTCTGTGAGTCTTGCCGGATTTGTTATTTATTTCGATGTTTTTCTTTCGGATTCGATTGCTCCTGTTATTTCGGTTTTAAAGAGACCGGCTAACACATACGCGAGCAACCGGTACTATGAACTCCTGGCAAGGATTTATAATTTAGACGAGACCGGAACTCCTTTCCATGATACTCTTTATTACCGCGCGGCGTCGAGCGGCGGTTCCTCCTGGCATCCGCTTGCGGCGCATTCATCGAGGGGAGATACAAATAAATATCTTATTCCCTCTCACCCGAATGGTACACATATAGAGTATATGTTAGTTGCCGGGGATGAATTCGGAAATCGTACGTGTTATCCTGAAGAGGGGACAGGTGATTTCTGGGTTCTTTCACCTTTAAAACCCGGCTGGGAAGAATTATTCTATACCTATGCTCCTGTTGCTGAACTTAGTTGGAATTCACCGGAAGAAGTTGTGTACTATCACTGCGGCCTTTCTTCGGATACTGTCGATATTCATGAGGCGGAAGTGGCTACACGTTTTACGTCCCAGTATACACCCGCTCAGCTGCAGCGGATAGGACTTGAAATAATAAATGAAAATCCCGGGCAGGATACTTTAAAGGTATCGGTATATCCCCTCGGGACAGATCTTCTTCCGGGAGAGAAGATGGATTCGTTCGTGTTTACGAATACAATGGACGGGTATACGGAGTTTAATCTTTCCGGTGTAGATATTCCGGAAATCGGAATATTCACGGGAATAAGCGGTTCCGCGGGGATTAAGGTAATTCTGGACGGATACGGAGAAGGGACACATACCGCTATGAAAACCGGTGATGTCTGGGGACTTAATACCTCCGGAGAAATGTTGATAGACGGAATGGTTTCACACCTTTTGCCTTCCGCCTCGTCTATCGGAGGGCCTTCTGAGATACTTTCATACGATATATTCAGAACGACGGATCCTGATAATTGGACAAATATAGCATCGGGAATAACAAATAATAATTACACGGATACTTTGATAGAGGAAAACTATGAATATTATTATAAAATAATGGTTTCTTTCGGAGATCCCCTCGATTCATTTTTCTCAAGGGCCCAAAGTATGTTTGTCGATATTACCGCTCCCACACTCGATACAATTATAATCGAAGACGGAGGTGAAGATAAACTGTTTATCTCGGCGATACTGAGAGACACTTCGGGTATTGCCTGGGATTCACTCGGTTATAAGAGAGACGATACGGTAAGACTTATATCTGAAGACAGCATTAAGAATGATGAGCATTTCTTCTCTCTTAGTTTTAACGAAGACACTTTTAAGTATTTCCTGAAAGCTCAAGATTCATCATTGATTGGGAATTACGGAAGATATCCCGCGAGTGGATTTTATGAAACGGTTCTTTCTTCTTCCGGTATCAGGGAACTATTGCCGGATTCCACGTATCTTAACAGGATGTTGAATGTTTTAGTGAAACAGGATATACAGATAAGATACGCGTTGGACAAAGAAAAACATGTTAATATATGTATGTTCGATATAACGGGGAGAAGGGTTGAAACACTGGTAAACGAGAAGCAGAAAGCGGGATATTATTCTGTGCCGTTAAACTCTTACAATTTACCAAGAGGAATATATTTCCTTCGAATGACCTCGGAGGATTATAGTAAGACGACTAAGTTGGTGAAGGTTAGGTAGGAAGCTTTCGCTTCCTCCCGGTTAGGATGTTAGAGAGTTAGAAGGTTAGGAAGTTTAAAAAAAATATTTTGTTGTTTTAAAAGGATAATTGCCACGGATTGACACGGATGAACACGGAAATACACGGATTGAAAATGTTAGTTTTTTTAAAACACAAAAAAGGAGTGGTGGGTATTAACAGTGAATATCAGTGAAAATCAGTGGCTAATTAAAAAACCGGAAGTTTAACCAGTCTTGACTTTAATTTAATTACAATTATAATTTAATATATATTCTTTTTTGGAGGGATAATGAAAACTCTAACTGAAAAATTTTTAGTTGATGAAAAAGGAAAAAAGTAGGCGTATTGCTTAGTTTTTCCGAATATAAGAAACTTCTTAAGAAATTAGAGGAGTTTGAGTCCCTATACGCTTATGATAAAGCAAAAGCTTCAAAAGATGAAGTAATCCCTTTTGAACAAGCCATAAAAGAAATCGAAAAAAACAGGGGATGAGTTATTCTCTCTTAATTCTCCGTAGAGCTCAAAAAGAAAAATATTAGTCATGGATTTGTTCTGATAGACACAGATTTTTTATTGGTTTTTTCTACTAACCTTCTAACATCCTAACAAAAACATCCACTTGTAATACTTGTAGTTTTTTTAGCCGTCAGCAATCGGCTGTTAGCGGTAAGCTATATTTTGTTTTGACTGATGACTCGCAATGCTACGCATTGCGCCCCTTGACTTATGGGAATGATTTTTTAAATTTAAAGTATAATATGATTATCGGAATTTTTAAATATATGTGCAATAAAATTAAACATCTAGATCCAAAATCGCCCCTCCTGTATTTTAAACTATAATGGAAATTAAAGAATTTGTTCAGAAATATCAAGATACAATATCTGTAAAATATATAGAATTTTTTTCTGAATATCCTGTTTTTTTTATGCAACCCCAAAATCTTGCAGCAATTGCTATTACTTCTTCAGGTATAATACCGGCTTTGCAACAATTGATACCAACAGTAACGAAAGGTATACTATTGTCTGAATTAACCGCTTTTATAAGGAATAAATTTAAAGGAAAAAATAACAAACAAATAGAAAGTCAGGTTAAGAGTTTAGGAAAAGGAGATTTGGACAAGCTAACTTTTGAAATTAGCAGGATCATTGAAAAAACTATACAAGAAAATGATTACGATAAGGAATTCATATCTAATTTCAAAGAAGAAATACTCTCTAATAACAAAACAGCTTCCGCTCTAGATGAAATCAATAAAAAACTTAGTGGAATACAAACCAATACTCAACAAATAGGACTTGAATTACAAGATTTCAAACATTCTGCTGAGGCTAATTTTGCTTCAATTAGGCAAGAACTAACAGGTTTGCCAAAGATTAATCATTTTAATAGAGAAATAATAGATTCATATCTATATAGCGAACATAAGGCGCAGTTAAGCCTTGCCCGTGATTTCTTATTTGAATATAAAGCAGCAGAAGCTTTAAGGATTTTAAACAAATTAAAAAAACGAGTATGGGATACTGCAAAATCTGAAATAAAATTTGGTATTCTAACTAATATAGGCTCGGCAAATTTAATTAAACAAGAGGAAACAAAAGCGGCAAAATTATTTATTGAAGCTTTGCAATTTAAGAAGAGCGACGAAAAAGCTCTTTGCAATGCTGCCTTGGGATATTTACTACTGGGAAATATGCAAAAATCAAAAGACTTAGCGCAACAAGCATTAGAATTAAATCCTTCTAGTTCGAGGGCTTATTCCATAATTATACAGACCCATCCCGAAACAAAACCTATAGAAGAAATAATCGATTTAGTGCCCAAAGAATTAAGAGATTCAGGTGAGATAGCGAATGCTATTGGAACACTCTATATAAAGAGAGAAAAATTAGAAGAAGCAGAAATTTGGTTAAAAAAGGCTGTTAAAGAATTTAAAGGAAATCTGTCAGTTGTAGGGGCAACTCTCGGCGATATTATACTTAATCAGGTACTTAAGGATGAATCGTTAATGTATGGAAATGCTCCAAACCCCAAACAGAAAAAAAGAATTAAAGAAGCCATAAAACTTATTAATAAATCATTAGAAGATTTATCAGGTTTGAAAAGAAAAGATTATCGTATACATTTGCTTTTCAATAAATCTTTAGGTGAAGAAGTCTTAGGGAACTACGATTCAGCTGATGAGGATTTGAATAAAGCTTTATTAATTGACCCATCTAATATTTCTTTGATTGAAAGAAAAGGTATTTTAGCATATAAAAGAAAAGATTACAAAAATGCAGAGAGTTTGCTGAAAAAAGCAATAAAATCCAAGAAGACTTCTTACACCGCGATCATTTTATCTAATGCTCTAAGGTTGGAAACTAAATACGAAGAAGCGTTAAAGATACTTAATGAGCTGCTAGAACAAAATATCAGAAAAAATTTAAAAAAAGAAGCTTATGAATTACAATTTGAAATATATCTTAATATTGGAGAACACGAAGAAGCCCGCAAAGTTATTGGATCTTTAAAAAAACTAAAAGTTTCTCATAGAATTATTTTATTAAAAGAAGCTAAATTATTAGAATCTCAGAAAAAAAACAACGAGGCTCTAAAAAAATTAGAACACGTATTTAAGGAAATCAATCCCAATATTCCCTTTAAGCAGATGTTAGAATTAGCAAATATTTTGTATTCTTTTGGGCAATATGAAAAAGCTACAGAAGTATATAAAATTATATACAAAGATAGATTGGAATCTACTGATATTCCTAAAGTTCTAAACTGCTATTATAAGTCAGGTGAACTGAAACTAGCCTTAGGCATTGCTAGGAAACTACGTTTAGAAAACGGTCCACTAGAAAACATCACAGAATTTGAAATTGTAATTAATGAAGAAATTGGTGCTTATAGTGAAGCAATAAAAATATGTAAGGAGTTTTTAAACGTTTATCCTAATTCGATAGAGATCAAATTGCGTTTAGCCGGAATAAATTTAAGAAGCCAAAATTTTAAAGAATTAGATGATTTTCTAAATTCTTCTATAGATTATGAAATCCTTAGTTTTGATCAGGGAACATTTCTGGCCGATTTATATAGAGTTAGAGATCAAAAAAATAAAATGTTGAACTTGAGTTACGAAATAATAAGAAAATTTTTTAATGAAGTAAAAGCTCATAAATTCTATTTTTCAAGGTTTTTATTGATACCTTACAAATCTAAAAAACATCAGAAAGTTTTAGTGGATTCAGCCGTTTGCACACAAGATAGTTTAGGAAATGAGAAATGGTATATTATAGAGAATCGTAACAATTATGATTTATCGAGAGGAGAACTAAATCTAAGTTCTCCAGTTGCAAAAGCATTACTTAATAAGAAAATCGGGGATAAAATAAATATAGGAGCAACAGGAAAACCTGTAAAGATAAGATCTATAGAAAGTAAATTTGAACATGCTTTTAAAGTAAGTTCTGAGTTTTTGCGAAATGAATTTCCAAAACAACCGGATTTTGAGTTCATAGAAGTAGGGTTCCCAGACGAAAATGGTAAGATAAACTATGATTTTACAGATCTTCTGAAGAAAACAGAAAAATTAGAAACACGGAGAAAAAAAATACTCGACTTATATAAAAAAGAAATAATTCCAATAAGTACTATTTCTTCTTTACTAGGATCTAATATCTACGATGTAATTAATAGTCTTTGTAAAGAAATTGATATTGGTATAAGATGTTTCAATGGAGTCAAGAAGGATTGGGAATATTCTTATCGTATATTAGAAAAACATACTCCCATATTTGCAGATTTTACTTCACTTATAACCATGCATAAATTAAATATTGGAGATAAAATTTTAAATAAGTTAGGGAAAGTGGGTGTTGCTCAAAGTTCCAGAGACTTAATAAATATGTTAATTGATGAAAAGGAATGTCTTAAAGGGCAAAACGAAGATATAAAAGAACTAAAAAGACTGATGCTCTGGATAGATAAAAACTGTAAAATATTACCTTGCAAATATGTTTTAAATATGAAAAAGAAAGAAAAACAGAAAATTGAAGAAACAATTGGAAAATCTTTTTTAAATACTATATTAATTGCAAAAGAAAAAAAAGGTGTTTTATATTCCGATGATAATGCTTTAAGATTCTTGGCCAAATACCAATTCGAAGTAGACGGTATTTGGACTCAAGCCTTGTTAAATTATGGTTTAAAAGATAGCATTATCGGACAGGATATTTATAACAAAAAAACCACTAAATTAGCTTCACTTTTATATTATCATACTAGTATTAATGCCGATATTTTAATGGAAGCCGCAAAAGAGGCAAACTGGAATCCAACAGAACCATATGAATTAGTATTAGAAATGTTAAAAGGGAGTCAATCTGATGAAAATTCTGCCTTGCTAGTTAGTTCAAATTTTTTATATAAATTGAGTTTAGAATCTATAGAAGAATTAAAATTTAATAATCTTGTAATGAAACTACTACAAATTCTGTTGAAAGACAGAAACAAATTGAGAACTATAGAAAAACTCAAATTTATAATAAAAAAAAGATTCCTAATGATTCCGCAATTAAGAGATAGAGTTATTTCGACCGTAGATGCATATTATAAAAATTTACTTCTTGTGTAATATGTTATAGACAGGTTTTTTTTTAATCTTATAGATTCTTCGAATCCAAGTTGAATTGTTGAATAGAACCTTGGGTGTTAGGTCTTTGGTTTTAGGTTTTAGTAAAAACAAAACATAATTCGTGCTATTTGTGTCATTGGTTGTTAGTGAAGAAGTTAGTAGTTGGAAGTTAGGAGTTAGAATAAAATAACAAATAAAAAATCCTTTTAAATCTGCGTCCAATTATAAATCCTTTGGATTTAGTTGAATAGTAAAATTGTTGAATGGTTGAATGGTCAAATTAGGATTTGGAATTTGGGGGTTGGGATTTTGTTGAAGCAAAATATCCTTTTTCTTTGTGGTCTCCGTGTATTTTTGTGAAAATAATTTTTAAATGATTCCGAGATCTTCGATAAATTCCCGAACATTATCCGGGAAAGATGGTAACAATTTCTTTATTTCTGTTTTTGATAGTTTTTTTAAATTGGTTTCATTTATAGGTAATGCAGCTAACCCTTTTTTAACCATATATACCTGATCGAGGAAAGCTTTTTCCGGAAAGGCGATATAAGCTCCTTTTTTCTCTTTATATCCAAAAAATAAACTTTTTTTAATCTGTCGGAAAAGCACTTCCTTCCCGCGAATTTTATAGGTTTTTGTTCTCCTTGTGGTCGCGAAAGTCAGGGTATACGGCACTAAATTAAGAATTCCGTAAGAAGCCAAAGCGGTTTCGAAAGATAAATAATTCGGAGGATAAAGAAAAGAAGCTACTTCCTCGATTTCTATATTAGCGTTAGGGTTTACATAGATTCCTTGAGTGATTCTTTCTAATATTCCCGATTTAACCCACCTGCTCAATTGAAGATATAAATAATTCCTTTTAAGGCCGGTGATTTTTTTGAGGTCTTCTACGGTAAAAAAATTCCGATCTATTTTTTCAATTTCTCTTAATAGGTTAAAGCTTTTCATAAAACCTCGATAACTTTGTAAAACTCGGTAGGTAAAAATTTTCTTAAATCTCTTTTTAATATCTTTATGTCTATTTTAGTTTTTGGTTCATATTTCTTTCCTAATAACTCGGATAGAAACCATAGGTCAAAAAAATCCTTGGGTTCTTTCCTGTTTTTTACGCATAATCGCTTATCCTTGTAGAGCTGTTCAGTAGTTGCCACCTGGAATAGGACGGAATATATTGAGCAGGGCGATTTTATCATCTTCAATTCAAAATTATAATTTTCTTGTAACCTTTTTGAAATCTCGATTTTTATCCTGAATGGGAGGGTAAGATAATTCTGACTTATTTTTATTTCAGCTAAATATGTATATCTTTTTTTTGCCAGGTCTGTTATTTCCATTTCCGGGAATGGGTAGATTATTTGTTTTATCATGCTTTCAAAGTTTTCTTTTAAGATATCCCTGGTCAGGGAAAAATCGAGGTCCTCTGAGAAGCGCGGAGAGTTATAAACCAGCCTTAAAGCGGTTCCTCCTTTAAATATCAAAGATTCTGACTCGGGGGATTTTGAAATACCCCGCAATACTAAAATTTCATAGTATTCCCTTACAATCTGCGTTATATCGATTGATAATTCTTTTGAAAACTTTTCCGCTAAAATACGTTCCATATTTATTATCATATATGATAAGATTTTTTGAATGTTTGTCAAGGGGGTGGTGGTTTTAATAATTGATAATTATGAATTTTGAATTCTTAATTAAAACGGCAAAAAATACCAGTACTAATCAAAGGAAATAATATTTTTAATTTACAATTTACAACTTACAAATTAAAATTAGGCACTAAGAAGTGCAGTGTTTATCCGTGGCTAAACTTAGGTACCAGGTACTGGGTGCTAGGTCCCAGGTAAGACTAAAAACTACCGTCCTCTTTTTGTTTTCTTATTCAACTATTCAACGATTTAACAATTCAACTTGGATTCGAAGAATCTAAAGCCTTTGCGTAGCTCTTATAAATAATATATAAAAGGGCCAATCTTTCCTGAATGCGTAGGGTAAAAAGCGGCAGAATCTTTTGTAAACCGAAAGCATAATCGATAAATGAATGAGTGTTTTTTAATAACAAAATCCCTTTTTCTCTTAAATTTACAGTTTGATTGTAAATTTCACTTATAAGCCTTACATCGATCGTCGAATAATTTCCATGTCCGGGTAATATTAATTCCGGGGATATTTCAATTATTTTCTCCAAAGAAGAAATAGCGTCGTCTATATCCGAAGTTGGAACGTTTAAGACCGCCGGACGCTTAAAAGAAAAAGTTGCGATAAGGTCGCCTGTAATAAGCGTAGAACCAAGAGAAAATCCGACTTCGTCGAACGTGTGTCCCGGGAGAAAAACAACTTTTATGCCATATCTGCTTTCATCCGGAGTAAAATAATCGTCGGCTTTAAACGCGTGGTTTCCCGCTGTAAAAAAAGTCGCGTAAAATTTTACAATATAGCGTACAAGAGCTTCGAGTCTTTTTCTCTTTCTTTCTTCCGTGGGATAAAGTTTTTTTAAAATTGAATCATCAAATTTTTCAGTTTCGATAAGACCGCGGATAGGAGGTTCTTTTTGAATTAAATCTTTCGCCAGCGGATGGCAAACGACTTTCATTTGTTTCTTCTGAAGAAGATAATAGGCGAGCCCTGTATGATCGGGATGACTATGCGTGAACCATATCTCATCTATATCTTTGAAACCTATTCCTGCTTTTCTCATTAAAGGATTAAGCGCTTTTGTCTTTAAAATAGGATTGTAACCCGGATCTATTAGTATATTTACGTTTCCTTTTATGAGTGTTGTGTTTGACGAAGGCACTCTTCTGTTGTAAAAAAATATTTGATCGTTAAAGTTTACTACTTTGTTCATTGTTATAAGTATCGTAATAGTCCTTCCCGCCCCTGTCAAGCACCCCACATGTGCGTCCAATGTCCATAGTCCAAAGTCCAATGTCTTTCCCGAACCAACGAACCAACTAAAGTAATTCCCACAGAGACCACAGAGTATTCAGTTGTTTAAAAACACCACCACCCACATCCAAATTGATTCTCACACAAAGATCACAAAGAACACAAAGTTTTTTTGTTTTTTAAGCTAACAGCCAAAAGCTAAAGGCCAAGAGCTTAGTTAGACAACGAATAACACAAATTACACAAATATTTTTTATTTTTACTAGAACCTAAGACCTGGTACCTGATACCTGTAATTTACCAATATACCCGAATTAAGAGTTGGCAGAGTCGGGGTTTATCCCCGACAAGTAAAATAGGTTGTTGAAAATGATAAATGTTATCCGAATCAAAAAGCGGTTTTTAGGGTCATGAATCAATAAACCTCGTCATGTGACCCTATATCTATCAGTAAAACTACTTTTTTCTTTTTGTCTAAAAATTTAAAAACTAATCTATACTCGTACGTTATACGGAAAGCCCATAAATCTTTAAGAATACCACTTAATGAATGTGTTTTTAATTGAGAGTGAAAGGGGTTATTTGTAAAAAGTTGTAATTTATTTTTGAAGACTTCGACTAGATCCGGATGTTTTTTACTCCATCCTTTGAATATTTTTTTGAACTTTTTATCCCAAACGATCTCAACCATTCAGGTCTTCCCAGAGATCCTCAAAATTCCCCCGTTTAGACTTGCCCTTCTTATAATTGTTTTCAGCCTCTTTAGCCCTTCCGGAGATTTCTCCTCTTTTCTTGTCGATTAATCTTTTAGAAATTAACTCGACTATATATTTCTGATCTTCAATATTCAGATGCTCGATATTTTCTAAAACATCCTCAATTGTGATAGTCTTACTCATTCTTTACCTCCATAAAAAATAATAAATACTTACTTATTTAATATTACTTTCTATATTATAAATGTCAAGAAGAACTCGGAGAAATTTTTAACCTGTAGGAGGGATTTTCTGATCCCGAAACAAACGTAGAGTTGGGCTTTATTCTCAACAATTTGTTTGCGTGGGATGAACCTCCCTCTTGATATTTTGAATTATTTTCGTAAATTTATATAGGAATTTATAAAACATTATTTGAAATAAATTAAATTTCAGAGGGAGAAAGAATAAATGAAAGTTTTGTTCATAGGGGGTACAGGTATTATAAGTTCGGCGTGCGCCGAGCTGGCTGTCGAAAAAGGATTTGAGCTTTATCTGTTGAATCGAGGCAAAACAAAAAGAAAGGCGCCAAAAGCAGCCCATATCATTAGAGGAGACATTAGAGATAGAGCTTCAGCCGAAGCGGCATTGGGAGACATGACATTCGATGTGGTTGTAAACTGGATTGCCTTTACGCCCGACCACATCAAAAGGGATTTAGAATTATTCGGAGGAAGGACCGGACAGTATATATTCATAAGTTCAGCGTCCGCTTACCAAACTCCGCCAAAAAAACTTCCTATAACCGAACATACCCCTCTGTCCAATACCTTCTGGCAATATTCGCGAGATAAAACAGCCTGTGAGAAGCGCCTTCTTAAAGCTTACCGAAAAGGTCACTTTCCTATAACTATCGTTCGACCATCTCACACTTACGATTGCACCCTGCTGCCAATGCTTAATGGTTATACTCTGGTAGACCGTATGCGTAAGGGAAAAAAAATTATAGTTCATGGAGATGGTACATCCTTATGGGTTCTAACACATCACCGGGATTTTGCCAGGGGCTTTGTAGGGTTGCTGGGAAATAAAAAAGCGATTGGTGAAGCTTTTCACATTACTTCTGATGAATTATTATCCTGGAACCATATATACGAAATAATAGCCACCGCGGCAGGGGTAGAAGCAGAGTTAATTCACATACCATCGGACTTTATAGCATCTTTTGACCCCGAATGGGGAGCAAGTCTTCTGGGAGACAAATCTCATAGCATGATATTCGACAATTCAAAAATAAAACAATTTGTTCCGGATTTCAAAGCGAATATACCCTTTTTTAACGGGGCACAAGAGATTATAAGCTGGTATAGAGCAGACCCTAAAAGACAGATAGTGGACGAAAAAGAAAATCGAATGATCGATAAAATTATAGACGCCTATGAGTTCGCTTTACCGGAAAAAGAAGAAAATTAATAATTAGACATTATAAATATCTCTAAAATCAAGGAGGATAGTATGAAAAAATGGATAATAATCATTGCTCTTGTTATGCTTATAGCTGCCTGTAATAAACCGGAACGTGATGAAATCGCGAGAATACAGAACAAAGTTACGGAAATAACAAATAAGTTAAAAACAGTAGAAGAAGGAAGCCGGTTAAAAGCGAAAGACGGGATAGAGGAAATAAAAGAAAAGCTGGATAATCTCGAGAAAATCGTAGGAAAACTCGATGAGATCGAGAAAAAGCTCGATGAGATTAGTAAAAGGCTGGATAAATTAGAAAAGAAGTAAAAATCTTACGTATTCTAACTCTCAATTTAATATTTTATTAAAATTCAATAAATAGTATATTGCGTTTATCAATGTTCAATATATTTATAATTTGTTAATGGGAATAAAATATGAATAAAAGAAAAAAACACGGAGATTTCAAAGAATTTATTTTATTAATTCTTTTGAAAGAGGAAAAACTTAGTCTCGAGGAGCTTGAAGACAAAATATCTCTTTTTATTTCTTATTTTTCATTAAGCGCCTCCCATTTTTTTGGAAAAATTTTTGAAAAGGTCCCTAAACCCTTTCGTAAGTCAGATCTATCAAGAAAAGAAACTTTTAATCAAATACACAAGAATTACAAAGAAATCGATTCTATGAAAACTCAATGCGAAAAACTCGAAAAGAAAGGCTACATAAGAAGAAATGAAAACAACGAATATGTGTTAACAGAGAAGGGGAAGTATAAAGCGGAGGATTTCAAAGAAGGTTTAGAAAAGGGAGCGTATATATTTGAATATCAATTTCTGTGTCCTGAAGCAGCGACAAGAAATACCTTTGTAATAAATATTTTCCTTACTATAATGAAACTGACAGCGGGTTTTTTGAGTGGTAGTGTTGGATTGCTCGCGGATGGAGCGGATGCTTTCATCGATACTGTTTCCGCGGCTACTGTATGGCTGGGTATGAAGTATAAAAGAGAACTGCTTGGAATAGCAGTCGTTATTATCATGATGTTTGTAACCGGAATAAGCATAGGCGCTGAATCTGTATCCAAATTAGTTCATATTTTTAGCGGAACTATTACGCCAATTATGCATCCTTTACTTGTAATTTTAGTAGAGATAATAGCTATGATATTTGCCTTCTTGTTAACTGTTTACCAGAGATATGTAGGAAAGAGTCATGGAAGTTTTGCCCTTATTTCACAGTCGGTCGATTCTAAAAATCACATTGTTGTTGCGGGCGCTGTTATATTAGGGGCCATACTTTCAATTTCAGGACTATACTTCGTCGATGCTTTTATTGGTGTCTATATATCCTATAGGATTTTAAAAGACGCGTTTCAATTGACAAAAGAAGCTTTTGTAAATATAAAAGGAGAGGGAGTAAATCTCGATAAATACAAATATCCCTTTGAGGAACAATGGCATTTATCAAAACTTGAATCTTTCAAACTATGGATTTTGTATGCTATTGGAAAAAACGGACTAAAAACCAGAGAAGAAATCATTAATAATTTAAGGGAAACTTTTGCCCCTGAATATATGCCGGTAATTAGTGAATTCAAATTCAGCCTTGGAAAGGATTTTGATTTTAAAGAAAAATTCGACAGTTTAATCGAGCCTCTTTTGGAAAAGGAATTAGTAATTGAGAATCGAGGAGGATTTTCTTTGACTGAAGACGGAGAGAAACATCTTGATAAAAAGTTTAATCTAATAAGATACCACGAAAGGAAATGAGTGTATCAGTAAATCAGTGAATGAGTAAATTAGTCTTATAGATTCTTCGAATCAGGAATTAGTGAATCAGTGTTTTAGGATTAGTAGAGAAGCCCGAAGCTGAGCGGGAATTAAGGATTAGTAGTAAAGCCTGAAGAAAAGCAAGGATTAAGAAAAAATACTTACCACTTAATCCATATTCCTTGTACTTTTATCTTGCACTGCTTCTAATCCGATACTTCTCTGTGTCCTCTGTAGTTCTTTCTTAAGGAAGGTGGGGTGCTTGACAATAAAATAGACTTTATTATTATGACCATATGTGGAATTCAGATAAATTAGTAAAAGAGTTTCTCAGATTTTTTAAAGAAAGGGGACACAAAGTGGTCGATTCTTCGTCTCTTATCCCTTCGGACAAGACATTACTTTTTACCTCCGCCGGAATGGTTCAATTTAAACCATTATGGTCCGGAGAAATGCCCATAGAATTCAAAAGAGCAGCAACGGTACAAAAATGCTTGAGGCTTTCCGATTTAACCGAAGTTGGGAAAACATTCTGGCATGACACTTTTTTTGAAATGCTGGGGAATTTTTCTTTTGGCGATTATTTTAAAGAGGAAACCATTTCCTGGGGTTGGGAATTTCTGACAGAGGTACTCGGAATACCGGAAGAGAAATTGTTCATTTCTGTATATATAGAAGATGCTGAAGCTTATAATATCTGGAAAGATAAAATTAAAGTGCCTGAAGATAAAATAATTAAATTAGAAGAAAACTTTTGGGGCCCTGCCGGAGGCAAAGGACCCTGTGGTCCGGATAGTGAAATTTTTTATGATATGGGAGAAAAGTTCGGAGACTGTGAATTCGACGGGGAATGTGACAGGTATATTGAATTATGGAATCATGTTTTTCCTCAATTCAACCATACCCAAGACGGTAGACATCCCCTGAAGAATAAAGGTGTGGATACCGGAATGGGGCTGGAAAGACTGGCTATGGTATTACAGGATAAATCTTCAATATTTGAAACCGATTTATTCTTTCCTATAATACAGGAAGCAGAAAATTTAACGGGAATAAAATACAAAGGTAATGAAAGAGTTTTCAATATTGTTTCGGATCATACAAGAGCGCTTGTCTTTGCTATAAGTGAGGGAGTATATCCGGGTAACACAGGCAGAGGATATGTATTAAGGAGATTAGTCCGGAGGGCATTAACCTCAGCAAGGAAAGTTGGAATAGAAAAACCGATTTTAAACAAACTCGTTCCCGTCGTTATTTCCATAATGAAGGATCGTTATCCTTATCTTAAAGGAAAAATCGAACAATTAACTCTTATAATCAAATCGGAAGAAGAAAATTTTATGGATACATTGACTTCCGGTATTTCTATATTGAATGAGATTATCGATGAATGCAAAAGTAAAGAAAACGCAACCATCGACGGAAAACAAGCTTTTAAACTATATGATACTTACGGTTTTCCGGTTACTTTAACAAAGGAAATAGCCGAAGAAGAAGGACTTTGCGTGGATGAGGAAGGTTTCGAGAAAGAAATGGAAAAACAAAAAAACAGGGCAAGAAAAAAGCACGAATTTGAAACCGATGATAAAATCGAGTGGGATATTGTGAAAAAAGAAAAATCTAAATTTGTCGGGTATGATGTAGAAGAAAAAATTTCGGAAATTCTGGCATTCAGAAAAGTGAACGGTAATTTTGAAATTATTTTGAGTGAAACTCCATTCTACGCCGAACAGGGAGGACAGGTGGGGGATATCGGGACAATCGAGGGAGAAGGTTGGAAGCTAAACGTTTCGAATACTCTTCCTTCGAAACTCGGCAATATCCATGTGGGAAAGCTCGAGGGCGATTTTAAAATTTCTCCGGCAACCGCGAAAATAGATATAGAAAGAAGAAACGCGATAAGAAAAAATCACACAACGACTCATCTTCTTCATAAAGTTTTAAGAGAAGTACTGGGAAATTGGGTTAAACAGGAAGGATCCCTGGTTGCTCCCGACCATTTCCGTTTCGATTTTACCCATCCGAAACCTTTAACAGATGAAGAAATAGAACTTATAGAAGAAAAAGTTAATAAAGCTATTATTAAAGGAATGGAAGTAAAAACTGAAGTCCTCTCCTACCAGGAAGCAATAAAAAAAGGCGCTGTTGCTCTTTTCACGGAAGAATACGGGGATACGGTTCGCGTGGTTTCAGCAGATGATTTTTCAAAAGAACTATGCGGAGGAACTCATCTTACAAACACAATCGAAGCCGGACTTTTTAAGATTATATCCGAAACAGGTATAGCATCGGGGGTACGAAGAATTGAAGGTATTACAGGATTTTCAATATACAATTGGATGCGAAAAACCGAAAATTTAATTCAGGAAATGGAATTTCTTCTCGAGACGGAAAGGAAAAGCTTGCCAAAAAGAATTGAAAAAACGGTGGCTTTGCTCAAGGAACAAAAAAGAAAAATCGAAAAGATGGAAACAAAGACAGCAGAAGCACAGTTCAAAAAATTATTGGATAAAAAATCTAAAATCGGGAAATACGATTATTTGGCAGAACAGGTTAATATGGGCAGAGAACCTTTGAGGAAGATAATCGAGGAATTATCAAAAAATATGCCGGAAGGAGTGGGTCTTCTCGTAAGTGAAATAGATTCTTCGGTTTTCGCTGTACTGTTTGTGGGCGAAGCGTTGCAAGACAAATTAAACGCCGGGGATCTAATCAAAAAAGTTTGTGAAATTGTTAATGGCGGAGGGGGAGGAAATAAGGGAAGGGCTGAAGGCGGAGGCAGTGAAGTGGAGAAAATTCCGGCAATGCTTAAAAGTTTTCCCGAAATTCTTAAAAAAGAACTTAAATGAGTATTTATCAGAAAATTCTTTTAAGTAAAAAAAATAACAAAAAAATTATGGTAGCTCTTCTGGACCCGGATAGCGAAGATTTTGATGGGCTTCCTCTGAAAATCAATTCTATCGAAAAAAGCGATATTGATTTTATTCTGGTTGGAGGCAGCACCACCTGGAATAATAATTTTGAGAGGTTTACAGAAAAAGTTAAATCTTTATCTTCTACGCCCGTTATTATTTTTCCGGGCTCTGCCGAGCAGATTAGTTCGGCAGCAGACGCTATACTTTTCCTTTCTCTTTTAAGCGGAAGAAATCCTCGATATTTAATAGAAGAACAAATTAAAGCCGCGTCTATTCTGAAAAATATAAACCTGGAAGTTATACCGACCGGTTATATTTTAATCGATGGCGGAAGAAGAACCACGGTAGAATTAGTTTCCGGGACGAGACCTATATCTCAGGATAACATCGAGAAAATAGTTGATACAGCTTACGCGGCACAGTTACTCGGTATGAAATTGGTTTACCTTGAATGCGGGAGCGGAGCGAAGTTTTCTGTTAAAGAAGAAGTTATAAAACAAGTTAGCTCGGCAATAGATATTCCCCTGATTGTAGGAGGAGGAATTAAAAACCGAGAAGTAATAGAAGAAAAATTCAGAGCAGGTGCTGATATTGTGGTAGTTGGAAACGCGCTTGAACATGACCCAACGATATTACTCAAATAAAAGTAAAATATCTAAGCCCTCTATAATCAAAGGGCTCAAGATATTCGTTGCCCTTTGCGTAATAACCTTTACATTATTATTAGTTTTTACGGCTACTAAAAAAACCTGGTTCGCTTTTAAAGAAATACATATAGTTTATCTCCCGATAATTCTCATAATGCTTTCTTTGTATGTGATTCTTGAGTCATTCAGAATTAGGCTCATAGCGAAAGCAATTTCAGGAAAATGGATCGCTTTCGGACGTTGCTCCCAGGTAATATTCTGCGGAGCTTTTCTTTCCGCGGTTACGCCTTTCCAGGCGGGCGGAGCGCCCCTCCAGGCTTATATCTTAAATAAAGCCGGATTGAAGGTCAGCAACGCGTTGCTTCTGCTGCTGTTCAGGGGGCTTTTTTATCTCACCGGAATGTTGGTTTTTCTCCCTTTTATAATACCTTACTTCAAAACTCAATATTCCGGCAGATCTATGCAGATTTTATCTAAGTATTCTTTATTCGCATATTTCTTTCTTTTTAGTCTTCTTTTTTTGTTGCTCTACATGCCGAAATGTATAAAAAAGGCATTATATTTTTTGAGCTTTAGAAAGGGGAAAAGAACGAGAACAACAACTATAACATTCAAAATTTTAAGAGAGATAAAGAGAAGTAGAGAGAAAATGTTGGAATTCATTAAATATAAAAAATTATACGCCCTGGCTATTATAGTTACAACGATTATCGTTTATATCCCAAATTATTCTATAGCTTATTTCTTGCTTGAGGGACTTTCTATAAAGGTTTCCTACATCGATGTGATTTTCCGTCAGGTTTTCCTTCTTTTCGCGGCTTTCTTTTTCCCTACACCGGGAGCAGAAGGTATAATCGAGGGAGGTTTTGCTGTTTTGTTCTCCTCTTCGGTTCCCAAGTATATGATCGGGATTTTCGCTATTTTATGGAGATTTATAACTTACCATCTGGTTGTTATAGTAGGAGGCATTTTAACACTGAAAATCATGAACCTAAAGGAGATAGTGAAAGAAGAAAGCAGTAAGTAGGTACCAGGTACCGGATACTTTGGATTAGTTTAATTGTTGAATGGTTGAATAGTTGAATAGTAAAAAAACTCTTTGGTCTTTGTGTGCTTTGTGGTTCAATTAGTTTTTGGGTTGTGGGGATGGATTTTAAAGACTGCGAAGGACTCTTGCAACTTTTCCGATAATTTTAATTTCAGATTTATGATAAACCTGAATATCATACTCTACATTCGAAGGGATTAATATTACAGTGCTTCCTACCTTCTCAACTTTCTTGAGTGACAATTCCCCTCTATTTTCCCCTTCATAAAAAATCGCGATGACATAAATGTTTCTCATATGAGGATCAGTAACAGAAATATCGACGACAACCCAATCACCCTTTAGTATACCCGCGTTTTTCATACTGTCACTTTCTACTTTTATAAGCGCGAAATCAGCTCCTGTCGGCAAAAGTTCTTTAATATTTATATTTTTGCTGATATTTGCATGCGCTAACACGGCAGTGTCGGACAGGACCCCTTCAATAAAAGGATATTCTACTTTATCGGGTTGTTCCTCGAATAAAAGGCTCGGAGATATTCCGAGAATCCTGCACACTCTGGCAACTTTAGTGGACGGGACACCATACTTACCCTTTTCCCAGGCTTGAATCGTAGTCCAGTGAAGTCCTAACTTTTCAGCCATTGTCTTAAGAGTCCAACCCTTATTTTTACGAAATTTTCTTAGCTTTTTTCCTATCTTTTCAGTTTGTTTCAATGATTTTTCCTTATTTTACTATAATTTAAATATTAACTTTGTTTTTCATACTATAATAATATAACAACAATTTAGAATTTTGCAATGTTTGAACCAATAAAATAAGATATTTTTAGTATTTCTCTCTATTTCCCTTTTCTTTTCCCTTAAAGCCAAATTCTCTTGTAATATACAATAAAGGACCGTACCTGTTAGAATATGTAAGACAGAAATCGAATTTGGCTATTCTAATTCCCATTCCCGCTCCGAAAACAAAAGAATATTCGTCTCTTTCCCCAATAGGATACATGAGAAGAGTTCCAAGGCTATCCTGTATCGGAAGGGTTATATACTCTTGCATAGACAAACCCGCCGATCCTATAAGAATAAAATTGTTTAAGTATTGCCTGGCGACAAATTGTGCTGTTACTTCGTTTCTTTCTTTATATTCAGCGAAATATTCTTCGGGATAATCTTCCGGATTTCCCCAGTGGTAAAAAGGAATGTCATAGTGCCAGGGCGCGTTTCCTGTCCAGGACATCGTCAATTTTGTCCCAATATCTAAAGAGTGATTAATCGTTTTTCCGAAATCCAGTGATATAGTAAATGCTTCATTTTGCCCATAGAATCCTCCGGCTCCTGCCCCTGTGAATAATTGAAGAAGTACAAAAATAATCATTTTATTACATTACCTCCTTTTTTATCTTTTTTAAAAAGGTTTATTGTTTTAACCCAAGCAATAAAAACACTCATAAAAATAAACACATAAGGCTTTTAATCCTTATTATAATCCTTTAACAGGTATCCTATAATATTTCTTTTCTGTTATTTATTTCTAATTATATTATTACTATACGTAAAAACAACCTTTGTATAAAATGTACTTAGCTATTTAATAGCAAAAACCGCGCGTTTGATCACGCGGTTTTTAAAAGATATATTGATAAAAAGAATGTACGCAGAATATAACAGAAGTTTACGTTTTTTTCTTTTTATGCCTGTTAGCTCTTCTTTTCTTTTTTCGTTTATGTTTTTTTATCTTTTTTGTTTTCTTCTTTTTTCCACTTGGCATAAGCTTTTCCTTTTTTTGCTCCTTTTTTTATCTATTCGACCACAAGAAGTTAAATCAAATATGTTTTCTGTCAACCCTCTAAGATAATTCTTATCCCCAAAAAATCAATCTCATACAGAGAATTAAATCGTTTGGGGAAGAATTAGTTATTAGTTGATTGGTAAATTAGTTGATTAGTGTTGTAGATTCTTCGAATCAGTTGGATGGTTGAGTCGTTGAATGGTTGAATGGGAAAAATAAAAAGAGGATGGTAGTTTTTTGTTTTATCTAAAACCTAATACCTGAGACCTAACACTCAAGGTTCTACTCAACAACTTAACTACTTAACTAATCCGGAGGATTCATAGGGAATTAGATTGTAACTAACAGCTGCGGCAAGAGTGATTTTGATTAAGGCGCCTGGAATAAACGGAAACAACCCCATTGAAAGAATAGGTATAAATCCGGGAAAAGAACCTTTAATCATATAAAAGTAAAAACCTAACTGAATTAATCCCGGGATATATATTAAAAAGAAACTCGCGAAGAGCATTAGAAGAAGGATAGAAACAAAGTTTCTTAAATGGACATATGTGTCTATGACATAACCAAGAAAGAAAGCAGCCAAAATAAAGCCGATCAAGTATCCTCCTGTAGGGCCAAAAATGCTAGAACCCGCGAACCACGGAATTCCCAACACACCGATACCGACGTATATTATTTGACTCAGTCCTCCCCATCTTCGTCCAAGAAGAACTCCGGCAATGAGTACGAAGAAAGTTTGCATTGTAATAGGAACAGGGGTAAAGGGCAGTGGAATCCTAACTTGCGCCGACAGGCCCGTAACACATGCCATAGTCAAGGCAAGAATGATTTTCTTTGCAATTGTTAAACTCCGTGACCATTTGAAAACAAAATCTCCCGCTTTTCTAAAATTATCCAGTTCCTTTACCCTATACATTTCTGCCTCCTTATATTCAAATTCTTTATGATTTCTTTACTGTCCCGCTACAATTTTTACCCTATCCCCAAAAGTGACTTCGACACCCGGTGCGGGAGATTGTTGGATGACAACATCCACGTTTCCTGTTGTTCTTTTGACCTCCGATAAAACAAGGCCGCGCCTTCTTATTTCTCTTTCCGCTTCTTCCAATAACATTCCGTTTAAATTGGGCATTAAAAAAACCTTTCTTTTTTCTGTACCGATATATATGGTTAGCATACTTCCTTCAGCAATGCTATCTTCAATTTCGGGTCTTGTCTTGACAATTGTACCATCCAGTCTTTTTTCTTGAACAGGATAATTTACAAAAACCCTGTTTGTTATTCCGAGGAGATCCAGCGAATCAAGAGCGGTTTTCTTTGAGACTCCAATAATATTGGGTAATCTTATTTTCCTGGGTCCTTTGCTGACAGTAAGTTTTATTACTCCTCCGATCTTTATATCTTCTTTTGACGCAGGCTCGCTACTTACTATATGTCCTTTAGTGACTTCACTTGAGTTAACGCTATCCGCAATAACATATTTCAGGTTTAAGCTGGGAATAAAAGTTGTTGCTTTTTCAACACTCATATGTCTAAGATAAGGAACCTCTATTGTTTTACTATGTCTAACAATAACAGGCATTAGATAATAAAAAATCCCAAACCCTAAAATAAAGGATCCAAACACAACCGATATATAAGTAAAAGTTTTTTTCACATTATCCCTCACGGTTTATAGTTATATTAACCTTAGAGCCCCTTTCTACCGTAGTACCTGGTTTGGGATCTTGACGAATAATGATATCGAACGCGTGTTCCGCGCTCGTAGTAGTCCTTCTATTACCCAATTCAAGGCCTTTTTCCTCGAGCATCGATCGGGCACTATATTCGCTTTTACCCCGGAGATTAGGAACAGTAACTTTCCCGCCGCCGGATGAAACAATAAGTTTTATGGGGAATCCCTCCGTTACTTTCTGTCCTGGTTCCGGAATTGTTTTTAATACAACATCCTTAGCTTTTTCGGATTCTTCTTTTTCAACAACACCTACACTGAGACCTTTCTCGGCGATATAGACTTTAGCCTGATTGATATCGAACCCAATGACAGAAGGGACAATAACTTCTTCTTCTGACATTCCTTTTTCGGGTCCTTTGCTAAGTGCAATGCTGACGGTCGAGCCTTTTTTTACGGTCTCTCCGGCTATTGGATTTTGATATATTACCCTTCCTTTTCTTATGGTTTGGTTAAATTTTTGATCTTCTACGATTATTTTTAATCCTTTTTCATCCATAATCATCTCTGCTCTCTGCAGTTCTAAATTTCCCACATCCGGTACCGTTACCTTTGCATTGTTTCTTGATGTATTATTGGGTATTAAATTTACAAAAGCAAAGCTAATGATAGTGGAAACCACAAGAGACGTTACAAAAGCAATCCAAAATACTTTAGCAGAACTTTGTTGATAATACATAAACTACCTCCTTATAAGCACTGCGCCGAATCCTCCGTCATAATAAGGCTTTCCGGGCAAATTTTGAATAAAAGGATTATTATCATCGACGCATTCAACAACTTTAAAATCAGAATTTTTATCTAAAAACCATCGCACTTGCTCTTCATTTTCCCTCGGTAGAATAGAACATGTGGAATATACTAAAACTCCTCCTCTTTTCAGATTTTTAGCAGCAGAACTCATTAAATCTCTTTGCAAATCTACAAGCCTATTTATAGACTCCATACTTAAATTCCATCTAAGATCTCCTCTCTTTCCCATAACTCCCGTACCGGAACAAGGAACATCCAAAAGAATTCTATCCGCTCTGGAAACACTAAAATTAAGCACATCCGCTATAACAGGATAAACGCTTTTTATTCCCAAACGCTGCGCGTTTTTAACTATCAAACTAAGGTTTTTTTTATCGATTGACAATACCATACCATCATCTTCCATAATTTCCGCTATCCCTGTACTCTTTGTTCCGGGAAAAGAACATAAATCAAGGATAATTTCTCCCTTTTTTGGTCTAAGAATTTCTGTATTAATAGTTTGAGTAATCCCCTGTACCTGAAAAAGACCCTTCTTAAAACTTTCACTATAAATAGATTTGCTTTCAGTCAAAAGATTTCTTTTTCTTCCTTTAACCTTCTCTGTCTTAAAACCTTCTTTTTCCAGGTTTCTGAAAACCTCATCAGTGGTTGTTTTCAAGGTGTTAACTCTGATTGAAGTAACAGGCGGAAGATTACTTGCCTTTAATATGTCTTCTGTTTCATCCCCGTATACCTTCAACAATAATCGAACCAAAAACTCCGGGAAAGAATAAAATGTTGCCAGATATTTTGTCCTGTCTTTTGGGTAACTTACGGGTTGAAGATTCCTCAGGACCGCGTTTACAAGCCCAGCGGTTCCATTATGTCCGAATTTTCTCGCGAGTTTAACCGATTCATTTACGACCGCGTGAGCAGGATCCTTGCTGAAGAGAAGCCCATAAGCTCCTTCTCTTAGTATATTTCGTATTGGCACAGGTAAACTGTTAAGTTTTTTATTCTTTAAATGTTTATCCAAAATATAATCCAATCGTTTTCTCATTTTAACCGTTCCGTAAAAATAATCATAGGCTTTTCCCATGTTTTTGTCGGGATTTTCTTTCTTACCGTTTCCGATAAAATCTTTTATCGTTTCCCCTTTGTTTTCAAACCCAATTAGGGCTTTCAAAGCTAATTCACGCCCATTCACTTTAATCTCCAGATACTGCCTTCGGAATTATCCTGTATTAATATTCCCGATTTATCCAGAACAATTCTAATCCGGTCCGCCATCTCATAATTACCTTCATCTCTTAGCTCGTTCCGTAAAGTAACTATTTCTTCGATGGCAGGACTAAGTTCCCGGCTTTTTTGTTCTAATTTAAAACCTAAATTTACGAGTATATATGATAATGTTTCCCTATACGAACCGATATCTTTCTCTGTTGCCTGCAGACCTTTATTAACCATGTCGAAAGCCAGAGCCAGGGCACCGGGAGTGCCAATATCATCGTTCATTTGTTTTTCGAACTTTTCGATTGTTTTTGAAAATAATTTTCCCTCCACCCCTTCAGAAATATTCAAAAAATTAACAATTTTTTCCCATCCGGAAACAGCTTGTTTTAACATTTCAGGATTGTAACTGATGGGATTTCTATAATGAGCCTGTAATAAATATAACCGGATAACATTGGGTCCTATTTCTTCCAAAAGATCGCTTATAGGGATAAAATTCAATAAAGACTTAGACATTTTTTCTCCCTTTATATTGAGCATCTCATTGTGAACCCAAAATCTGGCAAAAGTTTTACCGGTAGCGCTTTCAGACTGCGCTATTTCATTTTCATGGTGGGGGAAAATAAGATCACTGCCGCCTCCGTGAATATCTATTGTGTCTCCCAGATAATAAGTCGCCATAGCGGAACATTCTATATGCCATCCGGGTCGTCCTTTTCCCCACGGGGAAAGCCATGAAGGTTCAGAAGATTTTGCTTTTTTCCATAAAACAAAATCAAGAGGGTCTTCTTTCTTTTCGTTTACCTGAATCCTTGCTCCGGTTTTCAGGTCATCTACTTTTTTACCGGAAAGTTTACCGTATTCCTTGAATTTACGTACTCTAAAAAAAACGTCTCCATCTTCCTCATAAGCATATCCCTTTTTTTCGAGTTTTTGAACAAGATTGATGATTTCCTCGATGTGTTGAGTTGCCCTCGGATATAAAGAAGGAGGAAGAATGTTAAGGCAATTTACAACCCTTTTATATTCTTCTTCGTAATACGCGGCTATTTCTCTATAATCTTTTTTCTCTTCTTCTGCCTTACGAATTACTTTATCGTCGATGTCCGTAAAATTTACGATCAAATTGACATCATAGCCCAGATATTTTAAATAACGATTGAGAATATCGGCTGTCAGCGCCGCCCTGATATGACCAATATGAGGGGATTCCTGCAGAGTCATACCGCAATAATAAAAAGACACTTTTTTGTCCTTTAAAGGTTTAAAATCTTCTTTTTTTCTACTTAACGTATTGTATAACTTCATTAAAATCTGAATCCCATTTCAATTTCATTTTGTTTAATTTCTACCGATACCCTTTTTCCGAAAAGGTAAGTAGTAAAGAAACTAACTGCTCTATTGGCAACAGCAAGTCCGACCATATTAGATGCTGTTTGTAAGGTTGCTCTTTTCTCTCTCCTCATTTCCCTGAAATCCTCCGAGGTCTCCTTCGATTGCCATTCCCAGGAATCGGAACCGGTATAAGCGTTTTCTGCTATATATTCCTTTCTCTGTTCTATTTTCCTCTGCATAGCTTCCATGTTAAAAGTATCCGGATATAATCTTCTTGCATCTTCTTTAACTTTTTCATTATAATCCAAGTTCGTTAAAAAATCTTCCATAGCACGGAAATAATCTTCATCTGGTTTTTCGCTATTAGCAGAAGCATAAAAGGAAGCGAAATTTTTAGACCTTGAATCTAATTTATTTGCCTGGCTATTATTATTGAAATAATTCAACCAGATTGCCGCTTCTGCAAGCATAAAACAACTGCCTCTTTTTTTATCTCCCAATAACCAATCTCCGGAACCGGGAACAACAAAAGAAGAGAAAGCCGCTTTTGCAGGTGTAATTGAAAAAAGAATTGTAAGAAATAACATTAATACTCCTCCATAACCTATACTTCTAAAATTTATTCAGCAAACCAAATTTTAACTTATCAAAAACTCTGTCATCAACATTGATTGTCACTATGTAAATACCGTTAGCAACTCCCGTGAGATCCTCGTCTATACGAATATCATTAGGGCCAAAATTCCCCATAACTCTTTTCTCGCTTATAAGTCTTCCCGAAAGAGAAAAAACTTTAATTAGAACATTATCGGACACGGCTCCTAAATTAAATCTTATATAGGCCTCTTGATTCCCTCTAACAGGAGAGGGATAAATATAGAATTCTTCTATAGTCAATTCTCCCGCTTCAACAAAACTTTCAGGCAAGAGGGAATCGGGAAAGACTGATTGATGATCATTGTTAAAATAAATACTATTCCATCCGTCATTCCTGTAATAACCGTCGGTTTCCCATCCGTATAACCATCCGTCGCGGGAACCGATGAATAATTCCGAGCGTCCATCTTCGTTCATATCGAAAACCAGAGGTGTCGAATACGACCTTTCCCCGGTGGCAAAAGGAAATTCTGCTACTTTTGCGCCTTCTCCGTTATAAGCAAAAACTCCTCCATCCGGAGAACCAAATATAATGTCGAGCAAAGAATCCCCGCTTACGTCTGATAAAATCATCGAAGACTGAGTCTGCTGAGAGAGGTGTATTTTTATCGGAAAATTATCGATTAAAACACCATTTCTATTCAAAGCGAATATATTCGCGCTATCAGCCAGTACAACATCCAGATATCCATCTCCACTGATATCTCCAAGCGCGGGTGTCGAGAAATATGTTTTAGCGGGAAGTTTTTTCTCCCATTCGATAAATCCCGCAGTGTCGACTGCAAAAATGCTTTTTGAACTTACCGAACAAAGGATCTCTTTAACTCCGTCTCTATCTATATCTCCTGCCACAGGAGAAGATAAACAAAAAGAGGCATTCCCTTCTCCTTTCCTCCAAATAATATCACCCGTATTCGATATTTTAATAAGAATCCCATCTTCCGGTAAAGCGTATATCGATTTTCCTATAACAAGCGGAGTGGAAGCCAGCCAATCTCCAACATACAAAGGAAAACCATCGGCTTCAATCAAACTGTCTCCATCCCACTTGAGCAAGTGCAATTCCGAAGCGGAAGTTCCAAAAAGTATTTCTTTACCTCCTCCGGGAAGAATATCCGCAGCCGAAGCATTCCCGTATATCTTTCCGGTTACAGAAAGAGAATCCAGGAGAGCCTCGGAAGAGATATCGTAGAGAAAAACCTTTCCTTTTATTGTCATATCAAAAAGTTCTAACTCCCCGTCTCCTGTAATATCAGATATTAAAGGAGTGGTATATGTAGAATCTTCATATACGGAATCCGTAAATTCAACCATACTAAATAACGTGTCATCAGGGTTTGTTCTATAAATATTCCCCCACATATCACCGATGTATATAGAATCGTTAACATTTTGAGGAGAAATAATATCCATTTTCCCGCCGAATTTTTTAGGAAAACCGGAAATTATATCATTAAAAGAAACATCGAAATACATGAGCGTATCGGGAGAAGAAATATTTGAAACCTTTATACCTGTCCAGTTCCCGAAATTATCGTGAGTGCTTGGATCTGTCGTAGCCGAAAACTCAGTGTTAAAACCCTCTCCACTAAAAACATCTAACGGAGACCCCCAGAATGTGGCGGTCCAATCTTGAATCTTATAATAATCTTTTTCGAAATCCTGAATACCGTCAGCTTCCTCCATATCGATTCCCTTTGGAAATCCGACATTTATCATGTTTAGTGTATCCGTTGCGGATATCTTTCTCCCATCGATATGCCAGATAGCGAGTCCCCCCGAGTTATTGTTACAGGGAAGAGAAGATTCATAGTCGTCGGCATTTACAAGAACATTATCTTTCCATACCCTATAACCGTTAGAATCTAAATTAGTAGTACACGGATTGACATAATGGAAAGTATCGGGATTCATATAAGCATATCTATTTTCAATCAAGAAGTACTCATCCTTGTTAATAGGGATTTTATAAATCCTCGGAACCGTTGAATCTGTGCTGCCTGACCATTTTACCGGAAGGGAAGTAGAAGTTCTATCTATAGTATAAGGTTTGTCGAACCCAAGGTCGATTTTGTTATAGGCAGATAACCTTGGTGGTATAAGACCCCCAAGGTTCCAGTTACCGGTACCCATAAGAGCCCAACCTCCCATACCCAAGGTTTCACCGGATATATCATAGAAGTCCCAGAGTCCCAAAGCATGACCAAACTCATGGCACAATGTCCCTTGAAGATAAGAGGCGGCGCCATCCTGAAAGCTCGTCTCTGGCATGATAACACCCGAATCGATGGTATCACCGTCAGCAATAAGATATGAACTGAATAAATCGTGCATACCGTTACCCTGCGCTACGACAATATCATAAGGAGAATCTCTCTTTCCATCAGACTGCAATCCCGACCCTGCGTGAAAGACCACAATCTGATCGAAGTTAGAAAAATCCGCGTCATAATCTGCCACTTCCACGGCATCACGTAATAACTTAAAAAATCCGATAACCAGATTTTCATAGTCTCCGTAATACTTCATCTCATGAGGCAGAGAATACCCGGAATCTCCTACATAGGGAAGAACTGTCCATTCAATCCACAATTTACCATAAGAAACTTTGTAGTAGTAATTATGCAAAAACTCCATTAGCCGGTTAAAATAAGTTAAATCATGCGGAGGATCATAACGGAGGCTTCTACTTATCGTGGTATCGACAAGAGTATCCGTCCCGGTCATTGTTGTGTCATAAGTTGTATCGCAAATAGAGCCTATACCTGCAAGATTAAATCTGCCGTTACCCGTAGTAAGGGAAGTGGTATCCTCCAGGAATTCTACTCTGATGGCGGCAACATGTATTGTATCTACACCATCTGCTCTTTTGCCGCGATATGATTGCAAAATCTGCTGATCTTCAGATTGTTCTGTTTTAAACTTGCGTTTGGGACCGAAATATTTGCGATGATCAGGATGCATTTGATATATTTCCGTCTGCTTTTTCATAAAACGTGGTATAGCAAATTTATTCAGGGAATCGATAAGAGTTTCATCCAGTAACGGATCCTGAATTGCTATAGATAAAATTAATAAAATCAAATTTTTCTCCTTTTAGTTACTTGCCTCGGAGGGAGAGGGATTTGAACCCCCGTTTCGCTTTCGCGAAAACACGATTTCGAATCGTGCGCTTTCAGCCACTCAGCCATCCCTCCTCTCTTTAAAAAATTTTTTCAACAGAGCTGCGGATTCTTCTTTTAAAACACCGGATGTGACTTTAAATTTCCAGTTCCATCTTTTATCTCTTATATCTATTACAGAGCCAAAAACACCGAATTTTTCGTCTTTTGCACCATAAACCACTCTGCTTACTCGTGCTTGGATTATAGCACCGGCACACATAAGACATGGCTCGAGAGTAGAATACAAAATACAACCTTCGAGCCTCCAATCGCCTATGGAATTAGCGGCTGCTGTAATCGCTATAATCTCCGCATGGGCGGTTGGGTCGTTCAGTGCTTCTTTTCTGTTACATCCTCTCCCGATAATTTTACCGTCTTTTAACACAACAGCCCCAACGGGAACCTCTTCATTGCTAAAAGAGTTTTCGGCCTCCTTCAAAGCTTCCCGCATCCATTTCTCGTCTTCCGCCTTATTCATATAAATTCTTTGTCAATAAACACGCCTGAGAGGATTCGAACCTCCAACCTGCGGATCCGTAGTCCGCCGCTCTGTCCAGTTGAGCTACAGGCGTAATATATTTTAAAATATACTATAAACCCTTTTACTGTCAAGACTCATAAATTATACCTTTTGTTCCCCTTTGTGAAAATATAGATTCTTCGAATCAGTTAAATCGTTGATTTTTTGAGTGGTCGTGGAGGGGGTAGCTGTCAGCTGTGAGCCGTCAGCCGTAAGCTTAGATATTTCTTTATGTTTTAACTCTTAAGATTCACCAGTTGGATTTCTCCGGGGTCTTCACCCAGGAAATTAACAACTGTTTCCCTGAAGTTTCTCGGTATATCCGAAAGATATATGTTAAGAGAACCCTTTTTTTCTGCTCTCATTGAATTATCTTCCAAAAAATTTTCCAGTAATAGAGCGACTTCTTTTCCCGGTTCGATAATTTTCACTTTGTCCCCTACAACGTTTTTTATCACAGAATAAAGCAAGGGATAATGAGTACATCCGAATATTAAAGCATCGATATTTTGTGCTATTAAAGGAGAAAGATACTCTTTTGCCACCAATTCCGGAATTTCCCCTTTAAGCCGACCCTCTTCTGCTAAAGGTACAAAAAGAGGGCAAGCCGCGGAATAAATTTCTACATCTTTAAATTTTTCCTTTAATTTAATTTCAAAAGTTCCGCTTTCTATTGTAGCATTGGTCCCTATAACGCCAATCCTCTTAAATCTGGAATTCATAAGAGCTCTAACGCCGGGGTCTATCATTCCTATTATAGGTATAGAAAATTCTTTTTTGAGTTCCTCTAACGCATTGGAAGAAACAGAGAAACAGGCAGAAACTATAACTTTTACATCGAAACTTTGAAGAAAATTGATATCTTCTTCCGCAAAACGTAGTATCGTGTCTTTTGATTTTGTGCCATAAGGAACCCTGGCACTATCTCCGAAATACACAATAGATTCTTCCGGCAGTTTTTTTCTGATTTCCTTAACAACAGTAAGACCCCCAACCCCGGAATCAAAAACACCTATAGAACATTTTTTACGATCGAGATTTTGCATAAACTTGGATTCCTTCCACGATCGCATCAGTAGCTTTATTAAGAAAATCATCATCCAGAAGACGTTTCCTGTCTTCCGGATGTGTTAGAAAAGCAATTTCAACTAATACAGCGGGCATATAATTTAATCTGAGTACATAAAAGTTTGCTTGTTTTAATCCCCGATTGTAAAGGTCGCATTTTTGCACCATACTTTCCTGAATACTGATACCTGCCTGTTGAGACTCTTCCAGAAACTGGGTTTGAGCCAGGTCGTTTAAAATATAATCGAGTTCAGACAAGCCGGAACCCGCTTTTGCTTCGAATTTAATCGCGGAATTTTCTGTTGCTTCCACTGTTCTCGCCCAATCACTTCTCGCGGCCGAGAGAAAATAAGTTTCTGCTCCGTGCATCGCTCTTTTGTTAGGCGCCGCGTTGCAGTGTATTGAAACAAAAAGGTCCGCTTTCGCGGAATCGGCAATTTTTGTCCTATCTTTCAAAGGAATAAAGACATCTTCTGTTCTTGTCATTATTACATTAAAACCATTTTTGGTGAGCTTGGAAGCTATTTTCTTTGAAGCCTTTAATACAATATCTTTTTCTTTGTAATTTCCGTGAACTGCTCCGGGGTCCTTCCCTCCATGCCCTGGATCTATTACAATAGTTTTAAGTGTTCTTTCTTTAAATGTTTTGACCTTAATATTTAACAACTTGCCATCCCTTACAGCATCCATTGCAAAGTCATCTTTTACTTTAAAACGAAATTTGATAAAACCATCACCCTTTTCAAATTTAACATCTTCTATTAAACCTTTAGGAGAAAGATCCAGGATATTCGTATTGTATATAGGATCGAATATAACTAAAACCCATTCATCTTTAACTTTATTAAAAAGATGTTTTAAGGTTGGGGAGCACTCAATCTCAAAAACAGTCATAGAAGGAGTTACTTTCCACGCGGTTTTAAATATATTAACCTTTGTCCCCACATCGAGTATTCCTTGATTAAACTTGGCTTCCATATCCATAAGGCTACCGAGTATAAGAGGTAGAGAAGAAACGGGAACAAATAATTTTCCTCCTTTTTTTACCGGAGGTGTTTCCAGCTGGTATATGTTCTGATTTACTTTTATAAAAGGATTATCCGGCATAAAAGAAACGATATTCTCTTTTTGGACGGTTAAAATTTGTGTGCTTAAGTCCCAATAATAGGAAACATCCATCTCCTCAAGCATTGGACTGCTTTTTATGTATTTGTTTCCCCCTATGTTATATTCCTGGAAAGTGTATATCTTCCCGGATAAATTAACACTCAAAGAAAGCATTAGGAAAATCATATATATTTTTTCATCTCCCTTCTTTGCTCTTTTTCTATTATTTTTCTTTTTTTCTCATATTCTTTCTTACCTTTGGCAAGAGCCAAAGTGATTTTGACAAAGCTTTTCTTTATAAATACTTCAAGAGGGACTAAAGTCAATCCTCTGGTTTTTAACTTTCCGTCTATTTTCCTAATTTCGCTTTTATTTAAAAGAAGCTTTCTATCTCTTTTTGCCTCGAGGACTTCCCCAGCTTTTTCGTATGGAGAAATATGCATATTAAAAAGAAAGATTTCTCCGTTTACAACCTGTGCGAAAGCGTCAGAAAGGCTAACCTTACCCATACGTATCGATTTTACTTCTGATCCTTTTAAAACAATACCGGCTTCATAAGTCTCAAAAATATGATAGTCGAATTTAGCTTTTTTGTTTTTTGCAATTACTTTCATTATACTCGAATTCCACTTGACTTATTCTCCATATTTAATATATTTTTATACAATGAATAAGATGATTTTTCCACTGTTTGCAATAATAGTATTATGTTTTTTTAATTGTGCAAGGCAGACTGTAAAAAAAACGGTAACTAAAGAAGACCTTTTAGTAAATATTACCTCCTGGCAGACTCAAATAAGTCAAAAAAGCGGTACGGGGGAAATGACTGTATCTGAACCAGATAAGCGTTTTTCCTCCTATTTCTCTTTCAAGTATGATGTTAATGAGGGAATACTAAGAGGTGAATTATTGGGATCTTTTGGAATGTTACTCGGTTCTTTTTATTTTTCTGAAGATTCAATTTCTATACAAGATAAAGATGGGAAACAGGTAAAAAAGGAAGTCCTATCTCTATTCGAAGAAAATCCGGATGCTTCTTTGAACCGGTTTTTGATGTGGGATATACCTGTTTTATCAAACTCCGAAATGATTCCTTTGGATGACGGATGGCTTCTTTCGGGAAACGGGATTGAGGTTTTCTTCTCTCGTGATATCAGGCCAACCCGGGTGGTGCTTTATAGAGAAAACAAAATAGTTATTGACTACTCGGATTTCCGAATGCAGCAAGGAATTGCCTCTCCTTTTAAAATCAAAGCAAAACCGGCTGGGAAAAGTTTAGAGATTGAATTCAGAAAAATAGATTTAGAATGACTTTTTTTATAGTAATACTATTTCTTACAGGACAAAATTACGTAAATCCGGAAGTCCAAGATGTGAGAAATTTCTCGGCAAATACACTTAAGAGTTCATTCGAAAATACTTTAGCCAGAACAACATCTTTCGAAGGCCTTTCCAAGCTCGATCATCGTTTGCTATCAAAAGACCTTTTCAAAGAAAGCGAAGCAGTTGAAGAGAAACTGATAGGGATTGTAAGAAAGGATAACGAATACATTAATTCCGCTCTGGCTAACAAATACTTAAACTGGGGTATCGAAGATCTTAAAGAAGGTAATATTAAGAAAGGTAAAAGAGAATTGGTTTTTGCCAGCAAACTCGATCCTTCAAACAGACGAATTCTTTTAACAATAGTTAAAACACGTTTTCCCAATTTAATTCAAACGACCGGAAATTTATGGGTTTATTTCTCAAGTTTCAGATATCTAAATAATAAGGTTTTCTTGGTCAAAAGTTTGATCCTTTTTTTAATTCTGTTCTCTTTCTGGGTCTTATTGGCAACCATCGGAGCCAGTATTGTTTTTTCTCTAACTTATATTACAAAGTGGATACAGAGAAAAGTTAATTTAAACGGACTATGGATAGGAGCAATACTGTTTGCGATGTTTGTATGGCTGCCGTTGCAATATGTGTTTCTAATAATAGTAGCAATCTCACTATTGAAAATGAACAAAACAAATTTAATTAAAAGCGCTGTTATCTTATTTGTGCTTCCGTTTCTACTTTCATATTCGTATATTATAAGTAAGAGCTTTAATCCGAGCAGTTACCTCTATAAAGAATTTAAAGCGCGTTCAAATCCTTATGCTTATGATCTCGATTATCCCGTAACACCTTATGGTTATTCGATAAAAGCAATCCAGAAAGCAAAGAAAGGAGATTTTTCCGCGGCAAAAGAATTTCTTGAGAAAGGATATAATATGAGAAGGGATGTCAATTACCTGGAAAACTTGTGTTCCGTTTATTACGCTGAAGGAGATACTGTTAAAGCCCTGAATATGTGTGACAACATTATCCTTGAATATCCTGACAATCAAATAGCGCATATTACTACTATAAAAACACTTTTCGATCAGCTTAAATTCGATGAAGCGGATGCTCATATGAAAAAAAGCGGTTTTAGATCTTCAGATATATCTAATAAAGAGCTTCCAATATATAATTATCCTCCGGTCAGTTGGCTTTATAAATATATTTTTGTTCCCAGGGGATTATTTAAGACTCTTGCAGAAAAAAAATTATATTTTATTATGATAATAGCATTTTGTCTTTTTATAATTACTTTTTTTAAAAAGGAAGAAGCCCGTTACTGTCCAATCTGTAAAAGTTATATATTAGAAGACAGAAAAGATGAAAATTTATGTATGCTTTGTTCTACAAAACTGTCGTTAACTAAATCAAAAAGTATAAGGGAGAGACTAAAAAGACGCATATTAGCTAAAGCTATTAAAATTGACAAATTAACTAATATATTTATGAGTATTATAATCCCGGGAAGTGCCCATATTTACAAAAAAAAGCATCTTCAGGGTATCTTTATATGTTTCTTTGTAGCCATATTTATCTTGATTTTTTTGTATTCAATATTCTCCGAACCCGCAGAAAGTTTAAAATACAAGAGTTACATTGGCAATAATATGTTTAAAACTTCTTTGATAGTTTTCTATTCAATCCTAATGTTCTCAAGTTGGAGGTTAGAGCCATATGGAAATGGAAGGTAGCATACAGGAATTCTCAGTACCTGAAATATTGCAGTTTTTATCTCTGCATGAAGCGGATGGCGTACTCAAACTTAAATCGGGAAAAGAAGAAGTTCACTTTGGATTTAAACACGGAAAACTCACAGATGCCCTGCATAAAGGAGAGCAACTATTCCACTCTATAAGCGAATATGTTCAAAGAACGGGTATGATTCCACCCGCGACAATTAAAAAATATATGGAAAGAGCTAAAGAAGCCGGGATATCTTTACTTGAACTTATTGAAAAAGGAGAGATTTTATCAACAAAAGAAATTGAAAGAATCATCGCGTTTAAAATTCAGGAAACAACCTGCGAAGCTTTAACCTGGAACTCGGGCAGATATTCATTTGAAGCCGGGAAAAAACTTTACCAACATTCTATTTTCTCAGTTGAAATCGAACCTAACAACCTTGTTATGGAAGCTATGCGTAGAATAGATGAATGGCCTTTAATTGAACAGGCATTGCCGGATGAAGATATAGCCTTAAGGAAAAAGGAGGAAGCTGAAATTGAAGTAGATTTAGGACAGGATGAGAAAATCATTCTGGACAAAGTCGAGGGAGATATTGCTCTAAGTGAACTGGTCGGAATATCCGGTATTGGAAAATTCAGAACCTATAATTCCGTATATAAGCTTACAGAGATAGGCCTAATCGAGAAAATAAAAACAAAAGGGAAAAAGAAAAAACAAGTTAAAACAACTTTCGTTAAAAAGCAGGGAATCTCATTTCCTATAGATTTGAAAACAGCCTTACTGTATGGATTTATTATTATCCATATTTTCTTTCTGTTTAAATTTAGAGTAAATGATATAGGAGACAATTTAAAAAACATAAAAAATCTATTTAAGGATCATTCCAGGATAGAAACTATATTACCTCTATCCATGGAAAATGAATAAAAAAGGGAACATTAACTATAACTAAAAAGGGAGGGAAAATGAGTAAAGATGATAAAAAAACTATAATAAAAGCCAGAAAGAAGGATATAGATGACGGTAAGAGTTTGGCCTGGTTGTCTTATTTGGGAGTATTTCTTCTTATTCCATTATTGGTGAACCCGGAAAATTCTTTCTGCAAACATCACGTAAAGCAGGGTATCGTGATACTGGCGCTTTGGATTATCGTTGCGATATTAAGTCCTTTTATAAGAGTGCTTGATTCGCTTGCGTTTTTAGCCTTAGCTGTTATTGCTATTATGGGGATCATACATGCTCTTAATGGTAATTACTGGAAGGCACCGCTCGGTTTATATCAATTATCGCAGAAAATCAATATTTAAATAAAAAGTGAGGTTGAAATGAGCGAAGAAAAGGCTTTCAAGGAATGGATAGATAAAATAGCTAAAAGTATTCCGGGATTTAAAGGGTACTATAAAAAAGAAGAGCGGAGGGAAATAGACCAGCTTTTACGAGAAAAGATCGCAAACAGTCTTAAAGCTATTAAAAATGTCCTTAATGAGAAAGGGCAGTTAGTAACAAAATCCGGGGACCTAAGCCCCATGGATGAAATTGCCAGAGTTGATAAAAAACTGGAGAAATTAAGTGATTCGATACGATACGCGGATTACGGTTATAGCGGTTTTTTCGACCAGAAAGAAATATCTGAAAACACTCTTCGCTCTATTTACAATGCCGATTCAGACTTAATGGAATGGGCTCGGACTTTTACGTCTGGTTCTACTTTAGATACCGATCTTGATGAAATATCGGAAAATATAAAGACAGGATTTGATTTGTTAGAAGAGCGTTCTAAAATTATAGAGGAGGCTTAAAATGGGATTATTTCTTGAGGTTATTGAATTTTTAGATGACGAAGGCAATCAGGTTGTACACAGAGTGCCTGAAGAAGGGTCTGCCGAGACATCTATCGGCAGCCAATTAGTTGTAAGAGAAAACCAATCTGCTATTTTTTTCCGTGACGGAAGAGCTCTCGATACTTTTGGTCCGGGTAGACATACACTAACCACGGCAAACCTTCCTCTAATAAAAAAGCTTATAGGGGCAGCTTTTGAGGGTAAAAGTCCCTTCCGCACCGAAGTATATTTTGTAAACAATAAGGTTTTCACGAACGCGAAGTGGGGAACGCAGGAACCCATTCCGTTTAGAGACAAAGAAATAAAAATGATAAGAATAAGAACAAACGGAATATATTCATATAAGGTTAACGATCCGCGTCTTTTTATAAATAAAATTGTAGGCACCGAAAATATTAAAGACAGGGATGAAGTAGAAAATTTCTTTAAGAATGTAATAATCTCCAGATTAACCGACTTTCTCGGAGAGACTTATTCTACTATCTTCGATCTTGCTAGAGATTACGATGAACTCTCTGCGGGTGCTAAATCCAGAATTTATGAAGATTTTGATAAATACGGACTCGAATTAAGAGATTTTTACATAAGATCTATAACTCCGCCTCCGGAAGTGCAAAAAATGATTGACGAACGTTCGGGTATGGGTGTGGTCGGTGATTTAAATCAATTTACGCAGTTTCAGGCAGCAAAAGCCCTTAGAGATGCCGCTTCCCAGGAAGGTGGCGCGGCAGGAACGGGGGTAGGCGTTGGCGCCGGTATTGGTATGGGAGCCATGATACCCGGAATGATGCAGAATGCTGCAAAAGGGCAAAATGCGGGAGAAACTCCTTCCGGAGAAACTTGCCCGAATTGCGGAAAGCCGCTGCCGGAAAATTCAAAGTTCTGCCCGGACTGCGGAGCAAAAGTAGGAGAAAGAACATTTTGTAAAAAATGTGGTAATGAGATACCAAAAGGGGCAAAATTCTGTCCCGAGTGTGGGGAAAAACAATAAATACTCTGAATGGAAATCAGATGTCCTCAATGTGATGCGGTAATAAAAACTGGGATAGAGCATAAAGTCGTTAAGTGTCCTTACTGTAATACTAATTTATACTTCGAAAAAAACACAGTATTAACAAAAGAGTCGATAAAACCCAATATCGATTCGCGGGTAGCTGAAAACCTGCTTCATAATGAAACAGGTAAAAAACTAAGAGTGGAACTCGAATATTTCCCTTTTTATCGAATACAAGAAGATAATAAAACATTCTTTTTTCCCGGTAAAAAGACCGATATAATAGGGATCAACCATTATATTCCCCAGGGAGATAGAATAACCCTTGAAACTAAAGTATCCCCCCCTGAGTTTACGATGGAGGAAATCCTTGAAAAAATTGAAGGGAAAGAGAGGAAAAAATCTATAGGACTTCTTTACGTACCGTTTTTTAAAGCAGAAGACGATTACGTCTTTTACTATGTCGATGCCGCAAAGGGAACTATACTCGCTAATAAAATAATAGAAAAGAAAGCACACGCGAAAAATCATTACTCTTTTGCTTTACTTTCCTTCGGTATCATAGCACTGGTATCTTTGCTTTTTCCTACTTTACCTTTTAAAATAATTTCCGTAATTACAATTACATTTCTGTTATGGTACTACGATCGTGGAAAACAAAATGGCTGATAATACACTTGCTGTAATTGCTTTTTCCTGTCCGAACTGCGGAGCCGAAATAGATGTTATTGAAGGTTATACCAATACAAGATGCGAATTTTGTGATAGCAATTTTTTAATAACAAAGAAAATCGGCGCTCCGAGAATTTTCGCCAGGCCCAAAATAAGTAAGCCGAAAAAAATTTTAAGACAAAGATTCGGAAGGAATGTTCAAGTAATAGATGTTTCTCTTATTTATGTTCCTTTTATAAAGGTTAGTTCGGAAATAATAGGTTGTTTGGGAGGCTATAAAAAAGGCGTTGTGGTACAGGAGCCTACTTACAACGATTCCGGCATGAATATCGATACAATAAATGTTACCCGTACAGTCGGCGAAAAAAGAGTTAAAAAAAGGATAAGACGTATTCTGGAAGTAAAATTGGACCCTTCCGAATTTTATCGTTATGGTATAAATAGGGTAACTACCGAAGGAAAGAAATTCGAGGTTTATGACGATGAGCTTCTGCATAGATACGGAGATGTTTTTGATTTACCTTTACCAGTCAATGAATACCTGGATAAAGCTTCGGAAATGCTTATAAAAGAAATAATATACGATTACAGAGATTTTGATAAATTCGAGCATTACCTGAGAGCGATAAAGAAAAAAGCTATTATTTACTTTAATCCTATTTTTTTCTCGCGACTCGAAGTAAACGGAGATTTTTACACATATTCCTTCGATGCTGTGAACGGTAAGGCTCTTGTAAAAGATAAGAAAAAAGATAAACAAAAAGAAAGTAAAAAAGTTTTTGTCGGATTAAATACATTATACGGAATTATAGGCGCGACCGGTATTATTCTCTCTCTTATCTCTTCTTCGGTGGGTCGCGGAGCAGCTTTTGTCCTTGCTTTGTTTGCGGGATTTTTTCTTTGGTGGTTACAATATGGGAATGATTGATATTAAGCTTATACCATTACGTTGTCCGGATTGTGGTCAGGATATCGAAAGCGGAGAAGATGATCTGGTGCATTTTTGTTCTAACTGCGGTGGCGGGTTTGAGGTCCTTCAGGACAAACTTAAAAAAGTAAACGTCATTTTTGCGAAACCAAAAGAAGAGTTTGCGAGTAAAAAATTGTATTATCTGCCGATGTGGCAGATTTTAAGTGGAATTTCCGTTAAAAAGAAGCATAATATAGATGTAAGTCAGCTACCTAAGGAAATTTTAGCCAACGAACGATTTGCCAGTCTTTTTTCAGAATTACTTAATAAAGAAAAGCCTATTGAAAAAATGATTTTCTTTGTTCCGGCGTTTGGAGTTACAAACCGTTATCAGTTGATGGATCAACCGGGTTTGCAGTTCACGGTAAATCCTCCGAAGTTGGAAAGTGATTCTCCTAAAGATATGGTTGGAGCCGAATACTCTCTGGAAGACGCGATCGAGCTCGCAAAAGATATGTTTCTTTCAATCCAATATCAAACGGATACGGGGCTTATGGGGCTTAAGGGTTCGGATATAACATTCGATTACAAAAAAGCCAGAATCGCGGGGATCCCTTTTTACGAGGAAAAAGGGATGCTCGTGGATTCGTTAGAGGGATATAAAATATTCAAAAATGGGTTGAAGGTATGGGAGAGGATTAAATCGAAACTCGAAAAAAACTAATTTTCACACGGAGCCACAGAGGACACAGAGCCCACTACACACACCACTTTTGATATTATTGTTTAAAACTTTCAACCTCCCAACAAATTGATCTCACACAGAGCACGGAAATTTTTTGTTACAATTCAACTGTTCAACAATTAATCATTTGACTAAATTTGCATGTAAGATACGTGGAACTTGTAGTTGCTAAATAATATCGTCATTAAGAGTTTCGTTTCTCACTTTACCCGCGAGAAGCAATCGCTCAATTCCTTGGTAGAAAAAGTTTGCATAATATAATCCTAACTTTACACTTTTGTCCCGGACAAAAGTGTAAAGTTAGGAAAAACCCGACACCCTAAAAAACCTGATACTGTTGATAAGTCGACTCCTCATAGGTAGGATTGGAAGGAGTTCCGCTATAAGTCTCTTGACCTTCCAGGCAGGATTTCAATTCCTCATAGGTAGGATTGGAAGCATCTATTCACAGTTCACCACCAATCCACAAGCCATATTTCAATTCCTCATAGGTAGGATTGGAAGCAGATTACACTTCTTACCCTCGTTTAAATCCCCGGATTTCAATTCCTCATAGGTAGGATTGGAAGAACCAATTTTTGCCATAAGGAAGCTACCATATAATATTTCAATTCCTCATAGGTAGGATTGGAAGCGCTCTCTCCGCGTCTGGGCTATATATTTGTTTCATATTTCAATTCCTCATAGGTAGGATTGGAAGTTGCTTAATGATTTTCATTTACCGGCAGGTTCCGGGATTTCAATTCCTCATAGGTAGGATTGGAAGAGGCGCGTATCTAAATCCCAAACGAAGAGCTAAAAGCTATTTCAATTCCTCATAGGTAGGATTGGAAGCACAAGAACAGGAATCGACAGATGAGCCTTATATTCATTTCAATTCCTCATAGGTAGGATTGGAAGTATTGATAACATATCCCCCTTTTCTCCCATGTAATTATATTTCAATTCCTCATAGGTAGGATTGGAAGTAGACCCTAAAAACAGTGAAGAAGATAAGCAAAAATGGATTTCAATTCCTCATAGGTAGGATTGGAAGCCCTTAAGCCAGTTGTTGTTCTTACGAATTATTTACATTTCAATTCCTCATAGGTAGGATTGGAAGTAATCCATTTCTAACTTGTTCTATACCAAAAGATTTATTTCAATTCCTCATAGGTAGGATTGGAAGAAGAAAATAATCGTAAACGGTGAGGAGAGGTTTTTGTGTATTTCAATTCCTCATAGGTAGGATTGGAAGAAAGGGAGAAGGATTCTGGTATAAGGCATTATGCACAATTTCAATTCCTCATAGGTAGGATTGGAAGTGACAGAGAGATTAACCCTTCCGACCTCGTGCATAAAGATTTCAATTCCTCATAGGTAGGATTGGAAGAAGGAAAACAATACAGGATAACCTACAAGAAGACAGATTTCAATTCCTCATAGGTAGGATTGGAAGAATGTATTTGAAAGCCTGGATAGTTCTCCCTTCTAAATTTCAATTCCTCATAGGTAGGATTGGAAGACGAATTGCCTTTCTGATGTCCAATAACCATACCGAATTTCAATTCCTCATAGGTAGGATTGGAAGAAAACAATAATCCGGTGTAGCATAGAACTTATTCGAATTTCAATTCCTCATAGGTAGGATTGGAAGGGAGAAGGAATGAACAATAGAATAGAGAAATTCCAGGATTTCAATTCCTCATAGGTAGGATTGGAAGTACGAACTTTTACCCTTGATGAGCGAGATAAAAAAGCATTTCAATTCCTCATAGGTAGGATTGGAAGAAAATTTATGTCCTCAACGAGTGGGCTTCTATTCAATTTCAATTCCTCATAGGTAGGATTGGAAGTTACAATATTGGCATGGCTTATAAACAGTAGTTTGATATTTCAATTCCTCATAGGTAGGATTGGAAGCAACTAAATTAAGTTATCATACAGGCGGTGGAACCAGATTTCAATTCCTCATAGGTAGGATTGGAAGCATTACAATCAAGAAACATTAATAGACAATATTGAAATTTCAATTCCTCATAGGTAGGATTGGAAGAATTCTTTGCATAAATTAATTCCCAATATCAGATATATTTCAATTCCTCATAGGTAGGATTGGAAGTATATTTTGATGTTATGGTTCGCTTGGAAATTCTATATTTCAATTCCTCATAGGTAGGATTGGAAGTCTGCCATTGTTACCAGTCTTAGCGTTGCTTATAGCAAATTTCAATTCCTCATAGGTAGGATTGGAAGTATACCTGTATGCGGGTCTTTACTTGTTAATGGTGATTTCAATTCCTCATAGGTAGGATTGGAAGGGGTAAATTTATTTTTTTTCTAATAGAAAATAAAAAATTTCAATTCCTCATAGGTAGGATTGGAAGTTTTCATTGTTTTCGTTGTGGTGTCTCTGGATCTATATTTCAATTCCTCATAGGTAGGATTGGAAGAGATGTTGGAAAAAGATGGTCATGCTAAGGTTATAAATTTCAATTCCTCATAGGTAGGATTGGAAGGGAGTTTAGCGTTCATTGATTGCCTTCCTCATCGAAATTTCAATTCCTCATAGGTAGGATTGGAAGTCAACCTTTTCACTGTCTTGCAACAAACATTAAGAAATTTCAATTCCTCATAGGTAGGATTGGAAGTTTCAGGTCCTTCAATTATGCTTCCTTCAAATAATGATTTCAATTCCTCATAGGTAGGATTGGAAGATGGATAAGTTCTGATGACGCTTATTCGTTTGAAAATTTCAATTCCTCATAGGTAGGATTGGAAGTATCATCTTTTTTCCTTTTTATCCTTCCTCATCGAAATTTCAATTCCTCATAGGTAGGATTGGAAGGTAGAAGTATCCTCCGCATTCGCTGCAATAGTTCTGATTTCAATTCCTCATAGGTAGGATTGGAAGTAAAGTTCGCAGATAGGTTAGTCAATTTAACGAGAAATTTCAATTCCTCATAGGTAGGATTGGAAGGTGTCTGTAAGGACTTGCCGGAAAAGGATAAGAACATTTCAATTCCTCATAGGTAGGATTGGAAGGGTAAAGCTTCCGATTATCTTGCATCAGAATATCACATTTCAATTCCTCATAGGTAGGATTGGAAGTCAGAATGCCTTAGCGTCAGCCTTCTTCTTAATATTGATTTCAATTCCTCATAGGTAGGATTGGAAGCGGACTCATTCTAAAAACTCAGGAGATACAATTTACTATTTCAATTCCTCATAGGTAGGATTGGAAGAAAGTTCCCGGATAGATTTTAGTTTTCTTATTAAATATTTCAATTCCTCATAGGTAGGATTGGAAGGCGGCTTATTTATGCTTGGAACAAATAAGAGAATTAAATTTCAATTCCTCATAGGTAGGATTGGAAGGTGGATAATCGAGGCAAGGGTGCTAAGCCTATCTTATATTTCAATTCCTCATAGGTAGGATTGGAAGATAAGAAGTCGAAAAGAAGTAAGGCTTGAGAATGGCATTTCAATTCCTCATAGGTAGGATTGGAAGTTCCTGATGGATGGACGAAAGGCGTAAGTGATACACAAATTTCAATTCCTCATAGGTAGGATTGGAAGTTTTCAATGTTTTCCGGAATAGGAGGTTTTGAACTATTTCAATTCCTCATAGGTAGGATTGGAAGAACAGATAAACAAACTCAGAAGGAAGATTAAGGAGCATTTCAATTCCTCATAGGTAGGATTGGAAGAAAAGGGTCAACAAAACTAAGGCAGCAAAAGCTGCATTTCAATTCCTCATAGGTAGGATTGGAAGCGCTTTGGCATAATTCTATTTCGCCATCATATTCGTATTTCAATTCCTCATAGGTAGGATTGGAAGTACAATAAATATAGAGTTGCAAATGTCGAATTCAAATTTCAATTCCTCATAGGTAGGATTGGAAGTACCCCAGAATATTGTTTTCGCAACGATGAGTTGGATTTCAATTCCTCATAGGTAGGATTGGAAGAAGATGTCAACCGAGGGAATCTGAGGGGAATTACAATTTCAATTCCTCATAGGTAGGATTGGAAGTCAAAACTTCTCTTGCTGGATATAAGACTTTGGAATAATTTCAATTCCTCATAGGTAGGATTGGAAGCGAAACTTTCAAAACACCCAAAGGAGGTGATTAACTATTTCAATTCCTCATAGGTAGGATTGGAAGCTTGAGATATTTCTATTGTAATCGGTGTCATAAAACAAATTTCAATTCCTCATAGGTAGGATTGGAAGAAGAGACTCGGCGTATCTCCGAGAACTATTAACAGGATTTCAATTCCTCATAGGTAGGATTGGAAGAATGAGGTGATGGAGAATTTGTCTGAGGTACAGCTATTTCAATTCCTCATAGGTAGGATTGGAAGATTGATTTCTTTGTGGAGTGTATCGCTTCTTTAATTAATTTCAATTCCTCATAGGTAGGATTGGAAGTGCGAGAAATAAAATTTAGGGGTAAAAGGATTGACACATTTCAATTCCTCATAGGTAGGATTGGAAGTCGTCGAGTATAGCTGTTTCAAGGGTTTAAATTTTCGTCTTTTCATATAGCTATACATAGTAATATTGTAGATTTCTTGAGACCTTTTGTCAATAGTGAATTTGGTGGAATTTTGTATGTTCGTCGGTACCCTGATGTTTTTGCGTTACTATAGGTCGACGAATTAAATAAATGAAGATATTTCACTTTTCTCTTTACCCATTATTTCTTTCTTAAAATATTTGGTGGTTCTCATTTTATAAAAAACAACCGAATCTTTTTCTTTATTTATAATTTCTTTCAAAGCAGCCTTTAACTTCTCCAATCGGGCTTTTGTTATTTCTCCTTCAAATACAGAATTCTGTATCCAGTTGAGATATTTTCGGCAAGTTTTTAGTACTTTTGCCACCCTTTTTTCTTCTATATCATAAACGAGAATTACATACATGGTTTCGTCACCATCTTGCTACCCACGGGCTATACTTCTTATCACCAAGAAGGTGTTTTTCAATTTTATATGCTTCAAGACGTATTAATCTTCGGTATGAGACATTACGTTTTAAATTGGGATGCTTTATGGTCTGTTCCATCCTATTGTCAAATTCCCTGAGATATGTTTCCCTTCCTTTTTCACTAAGGTAAGTTCCTTTCATCTTTGAATCAAAATCATTTTTATTTATCATTTTCTTATTTATCAATGTAAATATTATTCTGTCTGTTATGATAGGTTTAAATATTTCAGCAAGGTCGAGGTTCAGACTAAAATTCCTGAAATTAGTAGAATGTAAAAATCCGATTCTTGGGTCAAGATGAGTTTTGTAAATCTCGCTTAAAGTCACGATATAAATCAGAGAATTTCCGAAACTTATTAAGGCATTGAGTCTATTCTTTGGCGGTTGTCTTGAACGCCTATCAAAGGAAAAATCTTCATTGTTCAGTATTGCGTCGAATGCCCCATAATAAATATCTCGACAATTGCCTTCATTTCCCATGAGTTCCTGGATATTGTTAACTTTGCAAATATTTTCCTTTATCCTTTCAATATTTTCAATTCTTTGTTTAAGGTCAGAGCCTCTGTTATTGTAATATCCAAGCACTTTAAGAATACTTTCAATTGCTCCTTCAACAAATTTTCTTGCGAGTTCAAGTCTTTTTTCATTATCCTGATAAAAGGTAGCTTGCATTAATATAGTACAACCGGAATTATTATGTTCTCTGGGATAAAACGTTCCCGAATAGTACCCATAATAATTAAAAAAATGTAGTAAAATCCCTTGTTGTGAAATAAAATCAATAAGTTTTTTATTGATTGAAACTTCTCCGAATATAAGTATTTCTTGTGTATTCTCTACAGGAACATATTTCCTTTTACCATCTTCCGTTTCAAAATACAGAGTATTCTGTCTTCTATGCAATGTTCCGTTTGATGTTACGTATAAACTTCTCATATCACCTCCTAAGTAAAACAGAATTCAAAATACGCGCATTTTCTACAAAATTTTGTCTTTTTTAATTCTGGGGGCTTGTCGAGTGAAATCAGTTCTTTAGTTTCCTTCACCAATTTTTTTATTTCTTCTTCTAATTCCGCGTTGAGTTCCACGGTCTCTCTTTTTCTTTCTTTTGGCAAAAGCAGTCTTCCTTTCGCATCAATGCCCATTTCTTTCAATCTGTAAAGGTAGTAGGCAATCTGCATTATTGCTGCCTTTTTCCCGGCGGATGATTTTTTGATTTCACATATCATTGGATTTCCTTCCGATTCCTCGATTAAATCGATTTTCATATTATCGATTGTGATAGACTTTTTCTGTCTCTTATAAGAAGTTTCATCAATAGTCCTTCCTATGGAGACATTTGAATAATCCTGTTGCGGATTTATACTTCTGCTCTGAAACCACGCTTTACGTTTACATATACAATAGGCGTTTATGAGGGAAGGAGTGATAAAATTTATTGAATTATTCTGATGCATTTTTTCTTGAAATGAAATAAAATTTGATGTCCGTTATTTAGCATTGTTTCATCATACAAAAGTTGCAGATGTTTGTTCGCTTATGAGTAAACCAAATTTACTGTCATATTCGGCATCAACGATTGTTCCTCTATCTGTATTACTTACCCTGTCTTTATTTTTCAGATAAGCATATTGCCCAAGAGATATTGGTAGAGTGTATTTCATAGCTTCGAAGTACCTTTTGTTCTCTAACTCGGTTTTATATTGGTCCCAAAATTTAACAGGAATTACTTCTACTGATTTGAAAAGATTATAAAAATCACTTTCCTTTTTCTGTGCATCTATGAAGGGTACATTACTGTGGTAGAATTTATAAAAGTTTTCAGAAGTATCTTTAAAGAGTTTTAATTCTTTTTCCGAATATCCTTCTTTATAAACTCCATTAACAATTTCTTGGATTTTTGATTCTTGAAGCACATCGATCTTTTTTAAAGCAGCTATACTCCTTTTCGTTCTTGCTAAATCATAAATTGACCATTTGCTTTCGTCGACTCCGCTTCCCTCCGAAAAAATATAAATAGGTGAGATACCCTTTTTCCCTCGTCTGTTAACTCTTCCAAATCGCTGTAGTAAAGCATCAATAGGAGCAGGTTCCGAATATAGTACATCATAATCTATATCTAGAGAAACTTCAATTACCTGAGTTCCAACAAGAAGGTTTTTGTTATTGAGTGATGATTCTGTTATTTCCCTATCTTTAAGAGTGAATCGGCTATGAAGGAGGACGGAGTTTGGTGTTGAACCGATTAAATTTCGAAAAATATCCTGTGCTTGTTTTACTGTATTTATAACAATAAGTACTTTCTTACCTTTTTTAATATCATTTTTGATAAGCGTAATATTATCTATAATATTGCCTTCAATAATCTTAACCTTATGTCGAGTAAAGTTCCTTAGCTCTGATTCCTTCATCCTTATTTCCTGAGAAATTTGAAGTTCTTTCTGAAAATTATTCTTTAAGAACTCAGGCATAGTAGCTGTCATAAACAACAGTTTTCCGTTTAACTCTTCTTTTATGAATTTCGCAATCTGAAGAATAAGAGCTGTAGTATGTGGATCGTAGGAATGAATCTCATCAAAGATAAATAAACCCCCTGCCATTTCGGAAATGTTTCGTTCAAATCCTTTAAGGCTAAAAAAAGCTTTTATAATTTGAAAGGGAGTCATAACTTTATATGGTTTATAAATCTTTTTCGCTAAGCTCTGGTATTCCTTTACCCTTATTTTAGCATCTTTGTAGTTAATATATCCTCTTTCTTCTGTGAAAAACCTGTAAAGAAAATAAGAAGATTTACCATGTAAAACCGCGACAAGTTCGTCGTTTCCAAAAAGCTTAATAAATCTTTTATACATATAGTTGATACTTGCGGTATAAGGCAGTATATAGAAGATCCTTTTGGAGCTAACTGGGTTCTGATTATTATGCGCCCAGAACAATGCCGCTTCGGTTTTTCCACTTCCTGTGGGAGAAACAATAAACATATCTCCTTTATATTTACTTGCTTGCTTTTGAACAGTATTTAACTGTTTGAATTTTATATAATCTTTGATTTCCTTAACTGTTTTTTTTATTTCGTATTCTCCCGCGGAAGCAAGATGGTCGGCGGCGGTAAGAAATCCTTTCATAAAAATGCCGTAGTTTCTGTGAAGAGGCGTCAATTCTTCTGATTTGTATGCTCTATAATAAGGTAATACATATTTGCTGTAGACATCTGTCAATTCTTCATAAGTATTAATGAAATGATAGTTTGTTAATTTCGTTCCAAGATATTTTGAGCTAAAATTCTTTATATTATCAATAAGGTTGTTTGATTCGTTTAAGTTTAGTTCCTTTAGTTTTTCTTGAAATCTTTGATAACCGGGGTTTTCTTTTGGATATGTAGCATATTTTTCTCTTAGTTCCTTTATATCCTTATGGTGTGTTATAATAGCAAGAGCTATTGCGTTTTTATCTTTCTCCGGCACATCAAGAGCGGATACAAAACCTGCAGATAAAATTTCGTGTCTATAATTCCATCTTTTACCAGTTTTTAGTTCTTCTTGAAAGCCACTTGCTATCTTTCCAAAATCGTGTAAGAAAATCGCATAAAATAAATTATTCCAGAATTGAGGAACATTACATAATTCCGGAATTTCTTGATAACCTTCTTTCAAGGAAGAAAACACTTTTAATGTATTCTCTGTATGGTCGCTTAAGGATTCGTCAGGTTTGGCAAAAAACATAGAAATCTTACGAATTTTCTATTTCAATTTTTACCTTACCCGCACCTTTACTCTTTTGACCTCCGAGAACGGTTATGTTATTCAGAGCAGGAATTAGGATCTCATTAATCAATAAGAGTTGTGCTTCTTCTATCGGTTTTAAAGCAATGCCATCCAACCAAAGGTCAACTTTTGTTTCTCCGATCTCTCTCGCTTTGCCAAATTGGAAATTTCTTTGTTGAGAAATAATTTCTAATATTCCTTTAAACACTGTTCCTGGCTTCACCTGTTCACCCGTAACAATTGCCCCCGTAGCTGCTGTTCCGCTTTCACGATCTATCCTAATACTTGTCTGGTTTATTCTGTATTCTCCCGTCTCAGGCCAAAAGTTGGGTATGCGAAGGAACCCCATTAAACCTGTGGCACCAAAGAGATAGCAAACAGGGCAAAGTCCAATAAGTTTATTATTCTCCTTGGGTATCTCAACTTTATCTTCCTCGACTTTTATCGCACAGTGTTTCCTGTATCCTAAGTTCAGTAATTCTTGTTCGGCTCTTGAAGGTCTTGGTGTGGGGATACACGGTCTAATTAGCTTATCATCTGTTGTCCCAAGTTTTAATTTGAGCTCGTCTTTTTTAGCGATTAGCAGTTGCTCTACTTGATATCTGAATGCCCCCTTAAAGCTGGATGCAGGTATCGCTGGCTTTCCATCTACAGAAAAGACGGGGGCCTTCTTCTCTGTAAGTGGCGAAGAACTACCTCCGATGTGTAGGAACGAGCCTTCCTGAACGGTTATCTTCAGTGGAACCTGAAGCACCGTCACTATCCCATGTTGCTTGCTTTCTGGCAATTTATCCATTTTTCCAATGCTATTCATCTTTTATCACCTCCATAAACTGGGTTAAAGAATTTAGTTTCCTAATAAAGAATGCTATCTCAAGTACATCAAGCTTCATCGCGTATAATTCCTTTACATATTCTAATGTTTTTCGAAGTGCAGGTTTCTGATAACCTCTTGCTCTATCTATTTTAGAAAGGAAGTACTGTTCCACTGTTGAGCGATTGTGATTTTCAATGACCTTACCATAATCCTCCGTGTTGGGCAATTTGCACTCAATAATTCCAAATGAATCGAGTTTATCAAACATCTGTTCTAAAATGTAAGGCTTTTGATCATAAGCGTTTTTCAATGCTTTTCCTAATTTAATTGTATCTCTTATCCTTCTCTTTCTCCACTGGTTTGCATTTTGCTCTTTTTGTTGAAGTTTTTGGCATTGATTATCCACAATGGAGTTAAAAGAGTTTTTATCTTTTCCCTCGAAGGCTTCTTTAAGTTGTTTCCACTCCTCCGTTTCAAATAGTAAAGGTATAGCAGATTTTGCATTTCTATCATACGGTGGGCTAAATATATAAGAGTCGTTCATCATCCGCCTCATCACATCATCCAATGTTTTTGTAATCATATTTATATTCCTCCTTGATCAAGATTTCAGGTCCTTCAATTATGCTTCCTTCAAATAATGCTCTCTTATACACGCCACTCACCTCTGATGTTGGGTAAAATAGATAGCCATAACATGGCTTAATAACTTTAGCGATTCCAAAAGCGGCACATTCTTCTTCAATAAAACGTCCTTTTAGGTATCCAATTTTCAAATAAGGTTTGACTTCCCCGATGTATCTTAATTCACATCTGCCAAATCCTTTGCTCTTTAAAGCACCAAGAGAAATTTCTGTTGGAGCAGCTTTGGTAAGAAACTCTGTTGTTCCCATTTTCACTGCATAAATATCTGCTATAACTGCTTTTGTGCCATTTGCTGGTTTGAGGTACTCCAGAGAAATAGGGAGTTTAGCAGTTCCTAAGAAGGTGTCAAAGGGAGCATAAGTAAAAGTGTCTTTCTCGTATGTCCCTTCTCTAAAAAAACCAATTGCTAGAGTATCTGTCAAGCCAAAATAATCTCTAAAAGAGCCTTTTAAAGTTGAAGTTGGTATGGTTTCTATGCAAGGTCGGTAAGTTCCCCCTTTAATCCTCTCTCCAATTGCTATGGCTTCTGTATTCACTTCAAAATGAAGGAAGGTCTTATTTGATTCGTTCATGGAATAGCCACCTCACGAGTTAATTTGTAAAAGTCAAGTATTTGATTAACTGATAACTCACTTTGAGTCAATTCCAATAAAACCGGAAATCTCTTTCGGTTGTTAAATATTTCAAGCATCACAGTCATATCGCTTTTTGTCTCAATTTCAATATCAGCCAAACGATGTAAAAAGTGGCTCAATTTGGTGTCTTCTCTTCTAATTTTCTCTCTGAGCAATTTGTATTGAGAGATATCTATACTAAGTTTTGAATTTCCAAGGCTTTGTATGTTAATAACATTTTTCGGCATTGACAAAAATCGCCAATGCTCTTGATAAGGATATTTCACCTGAGCAAGACTTATTGACAATTTGATAGGAGAATCTTTCAAGCATTCAGGGAAATACTCCTTCAAGAGATTATAGAATAAGTCAAGGACTTTCAAAATATCCTCACCTGAATAAACCTTGAATATACCAAATTCATAATATCCTTCAATTGGATAAAGAAAATTTTCTTCGATGAAAAATGGATTTCCTTCTTTATCTTTTATTTCGTATATCTGGTCATTGAAAGCCTTTAATAGCAACTTGTAATCCTTTACAAAATCCATCTGAACAGCAAGAGGTCTAAATGAATCTTTTAACACTGTTTTATCACTATTGCTTATACTTTGCATTGCTGAATGAGTATCGACATATTCTTCATACAGTCTATAAAGTGTCCTTAACAACTGCTCTTGGTCAAGTGTGATTTTCATCCATCCTGCTCTTAATCCTTTTTCTTCCCATTTAGCATATTCACGAGCAGGGTCACCCATTTCGCGAATATCGTAGCAAGTATCACATAAATACTCATAAATCTGATCTTTAACCCTTTCTTTACCGTGTTTCATCTGACAAGAATCACAAAGATGTGGACGAATTTCTGGAGAAAAATCAAAGTTTGCTCTTTTTTCATAAAGTTTTAGATGTCTGGTTGTTGATAAAGAGTGAAACTTTTCGTAAGCTTTTTTCATAGAAGAGGTTAGGAGATTCAACTCTGCCTCCATTTCTTTGTAGTCAATTATAAATCTTGCTTCAAGAAACGAGTCTAATAACTCTTGGATTCTAACTTCGCCATCTTTCGGGATAAACAGACAAATTAAATCATCTGTAAAGAATAAAACATAATCTTTCGTGTTTTCATCTTCTGAAAAGGCTTTAATCAAATCAGCCCTTTTTCTAAAGACGTTAAGATCTTGGAGGCGAGAGAAAGATTGGGGAAATCCAATGTTACAATTTACTATCCGAAATATCCACTTACCTTGATCTTCTTTAGGGTCGATGTGTCCAGAAGCTTCTTGGACACTTTTTATTGGTTGATTGTTGTAAAGAAGAATGTTTTGTGCATTTTGTAATTGAAGTAGTGAATGTTTCTTTAAAGTGCGATAGATTTTACCAACAAGTTCCAAATGGGTATAAAGACTTACGATATTACCGGGGGCGGTTTTATCCTCTGGAGTGAGGCTGAGATATTCCCCGTATTTTCTGAAAAAGTCTTGATAACTTAAACATGAATCAATGTACTGGAACATCCCCTTGAAACTTTCAGTATCAGTAAAAGGTGACCAATACTGCCCTCCTTGTTTTTTCTCCTCGTAGAATTTAGCATTCCAAAGTTTGTGGACACCTTCACTAACTTGACCTCTATGAATACGCTTTCCATACAACTCAAGTCGAGATATTGCCGCTGATATACCGTCTGCCATTTTTGTGATTAAAACATCAGCACGGATTTGTGGGTCGGGAATGTATTCTTTTGCTTCTTGAGAGTTCAACAAGTCTTTGTCAGGTGGTCTTAACTCGTCTTTTTCCAAATATTGAGCGTACCAACTTGGAGAGAATGGTTGTGAAACGCCAATTTGTGAAAAGTCAAAATCGTGAAAGGTATGACCAGTAATTTGAATACCTGCCTGATTGAGAGCTTGTCTATCTACAAGCTTCCCAATATCATGCAATTCTGGAACAAATTTATTTTTATCGCTCATTTCTCCTCCTCAATTATCACTCCCCAACCTTTTTCTTCATCTATTCAGCCTTTCCCCTTTTTATGTTTCATATCTAATGATAAAGGGATTGATTTTAGTTTCCGTTTTATTTCCTGCTCCGAGGGCAATGCTAATTTATATTTAGAGGCAAAAACTTTGTTGTTCAATCCTCCTAAAACATATTTTGCAAATATATCGTCTCTTTTAGCACAAAGAATAAGACCAATAGGGTCGTTTTCTTCTTCTCTTTTTTCATTTTCCTTGAAGTAATTCAGATAAAAGTTCATCTGTCCAATGTCAGAATGGTCAAGTTCGCCAGTCTTCAGGTCTATTAACATAAAACATTTCAGAATACGATTATAAAAGACAAGGTCAATATAATAATGTCTGTTAGCAATGGTAATCCTTTTCTGACGGGCAACAAAACTAAAACCCTTACCAATCTCCAGAAGGAAATACTCCAGTTTATCTATTACTGCCTGTTCCAAATCACTTTCAGTATAGGAGGTTTCTTCTTTAAGATTAAGAAATTCCAGAATATAAGGGTCTTTAATAGCATCTTCTGGTTTCTCTATAATTTGCCCCTTCTTTGCCATCCGCATTACGGTTCTGGTGTCCTTGCTCAAAGCCAATCGTTCAAAAAGCATAGAGTTAATTTGCCTTTTCAATTCTCTTACAGACCAGTTATTCTGAGATGCCTCTTTCTCATAAAAAGAGCGGGCAAGGGGTTCTTCTGTCTTCAACAATTCGCAATAGTGAGACCAGGATAATATGGGTTCAAATTGAGATTTGCCAGACACCGTCTGGCATTTTTGGTAAGCAAGGTAAAAAAGTCGCATATTTTGAAGATTAGAACGTGAAAATCCTTTTCCAAATTTGGCAGTCATGTCTGCCGAAAGTTTTTTTAATAATCCCTTTCCATATGCTGCTCGTGCCTTACCTTTCTGCTCAAATTCCACAATTTCACGGCCGATCTCCCAGTATGCCAAAACTTGTGTTCTGTTTATTTCTTTTAGCACTTTAGTCCTTGCCTGCTTAAGAATTTCAGCAATCCTATCAATCAAACCCTGATAAGTGGTTTTTTTAGATATGGTCTTTCTTATCATTTGTCTGCCCTCATAATAAATACGAAGAAGTTCTTGTTCCCCTCATTTCTCCTTCTCAATTATCACTCCCCATCCCTTTTCTTCATCAACCCAGCCTTTTCCTTCATAATTCTGAAAGTCTTTTACAAGGAACCATGGTCGGGTTCCAATGGGTTCACGTGGGAAAGTTTTGGAAAAGTGGGTCGGTAATGCCTGAATTGTTCCGTTAAGCGGACGTATTGGTGGAAAAGGAAGAATTATACCTCCAACCTTGCAATTCTCTTTTTGAATCAGATTGACTTTTTTTATCTCTTCAACAAAGGCGAGTTCTGTGCTTCTGCCAAGTAGTAAAGGATAGAACGGTTTCTTAAAACAATCAGCTATTTCTTTCTGATTAACATATAAATATAATTCTGGATTAAGGAGAAATTCTCGTTTTATCACATTTGATTTGCTGATTTTGCCAATTTCCCATTCATAGATTTTTTCAAGATTTATTCCCTTTGCGGTACTTTTGAAAACATATTTTACATCAATATCATCCGGGGTTACCCATTTTCCTACTGCTGCTGAAATTAAACCATAAATCGTGGAGTAAGGAGGCACAGGTAAAGTAGGTTGATAGCCATAAATAAAAATGGGGTATCTAAACGATGCCGTCCACCCGGTAATTTTTACTCTAAAAAAAGATGCCATTTTATACTTCCTTCATACAATAAACTCATCCAGAATTTTTGTAAATTCTAACACCGTATTATTTATTGAGTTTGTTTTTACTTCAATGTTCTTTCCATTATATTCCCATTTCTTTTTCGCAAATGCAGATAGTTCCTTATCCATTTCATCAAAAAATCCCTCTCTTTTGCTTATGAATATATCAGAAAGGATAATTTCTTTATAATCTTCTATTACTTTGTTTAGAGCATCAAAGTTTATTCCATTTTCATCAGCGATATTCATAAAAATATGATTTCCACCTTCAATCACTGCCAGAATCAGGAATTTAGGTGAAACATCTGTCAAATGCTCAGTGAGTTTCGCACCACCAGAAAGATATGGTAGAACAAGAATTGTCTCTTTTATCCTTTTCCTTCGGATATTAACAGGTAATCTCCAGAATTTTTCTTCCTCATTATACTCTAATCCCATTTCTTTTGCCTTATTAATGAGTTTTGGAGACATATTCTTATATCCAGTTTTTTCAATTTCATAGAGTTTACACGCACATTCAATATCTACAGAGAATATTCCTTTAAAAATTGTTGAATAAAATTGGTGTTCGTAAGGAACAGGGGCTCCCTCAGTTTGTCTTGCCATTACCCCAAAGTCATTAGTTGGATTCTGTGGATATAGTGAAAACAAAGGAGAATTTTTTAGCGGGGAAATACGGGTTACAGTAACATTTACTTTTTTCTTTTTCCCCTTTTCTTCAACTTCTTCTTTTGCAGCCCTCATATACCCAAACATATCATCATCGTCGTAGTCAATAGGATTAGCAGCAGTGTAGGCAACTTTTGCCGCTCTTTCTATTGGGGACAAATTCCATCCAAATTTATTTGCAAGTGTTTCTCTCCACCAGTATCTTACTGCCTGACCAGAAACATAGGGATAAACATCCCTGCCTTTTCTTACAGTTTTGACCTTCACTGCATTATCTGTTCTTTCGCCTGCATCCATACCAGCATTGTTTAATGCTGACCATGGTGCATCAACTAACATAAATCCATTTATGGTTTTGCGCATTTTAAATCTCCTCGTTTGCTTTTATTTCTTCTATTATTTCTTTTTTACTCTTTAAGTAGTCAGATAGTTTTTCATATATTCTGAATAACAATATATCTCTTGTTTCCTTCCACTTCAATGCGCCTTCCGGGAACAAGTCATTCAGAAATTCATCTGTTGTAAATAAAGGCACATCCATTCCATTTGTAATCATATCTTTTGTAATTTTTAGAAGAATATTTCGAATCCCTTCGTAACTTTTAGCGGTTTCTAATGTAAAGAGCCTCTTTGTATTGTCACTCTTTTCTATATAATTAGCAATCTTATCACCGACTTTTTTTAGTACATCTATCCTTTTTTCGTCCATTTCTCTCACCTCCTTTAAGTAATAGGAGAAAATCTCCCAATTCCCTATTGTATTTTTATCTTTTGATAGGAAAAATCTAATTATGGACACCCCGTCAAGCAAATTCTTATAAACTCTATTGTTTCTCCATTTATAATCATCTTCTTTCTTTAAAATTCCGTATCCTTTATGTACGATTTTTCGCCATGATACATTATCAATTCTCTGAATATAAACCAAGAACCTAAATACATTGTTTGGCAAATGAATCATTCTCATTGGTGGAGGATTTTGTCCGTAATTCGAGAATATATATGCAGTAATAGAAGGATTCTCTTCAGGCAATATGTCTTCCTGTTCTCTTATAGTTTCTTCCACAATGTGAAATAAAGCATTTTCTCCATTTTTATACTCATCTTGCATACATCCTGTATAATTGTTAGCAGAATTTTGTTCACGTATATTTTTAATTCCATTTTTTGCCCAGATTTGCATTATCTTGTGAGATACTGAATGAAAAAGCAAGAAATATTTTCCAAGGGAATATAGAAACAGTGGTAAGAACTGAACCGCAAAAGTACATACAGGACAATATCGTTCACCTTCTGATGCTCCGGAGAAAAAATTTATTAATTTTCCGGAACCTGTTAAAGGAATTTCCTCTCTCTTTCTAATGGGTAAGGCGTTTCTTCTTCCACAGGCAATACAACTTCCTGAATTATCCGGTAAGGAAAACTTTTCTAATAAATCTTTTAAATATTTTTCTGAGCTTTCTTTTTTATTCTTAATAGAAGGATTTGTAAATTTGCTGTTCCCTGTGAAAACGGAATATATATTTTTCTTCCAGCCCTCGGTCATATAAAGTTCAACGATTTCGTCTATCTTGTTTTCCAGTTCTTCCGGGGTTAAGAGCGAGAAATCTTTTCCATAGTATGCCTCAATTGCGTATATTCCTGCATCAACAAATGGATTCCCAGTAAAATTAAGGAATGTCTTCCCTTCACCCTCGCCTCGGAAATGCATCATAAGCCTCCTTCGGGAATTTCAAAAATTCTTCACCGCCAAGGTCAAAATTTTCTTTTATTTTATAGTTAGTCAGTTGGTCGGTTTGTCCGTTAGGGTAGAGATTCCACAAATTCATAGTTTTTCTTTTTTCTCCCCCACTATCTCAAACATTCCAAACCCTTGGGGGTTTTTGGAGCCGATGCCCGCGTCCCAGGCAAGTTTTAGCATTTCCGGATGACTTTTAATTTTATATACCCCAAGCCATCCTTTGATTACATATTTATCTTTATAAAAAATAATTTGCTCACTCCTTTTACTCAATTTTTCTGGAATAATTTTAAGTTCAACGTCCGGTGGTTCGTTCTTGTATAAAGCCCTGTACTTTCTTTTGATGTTTTCGCTTACTAATTTTGGAAATTCCGATTCCCTGGGATGAAAATAGTAGGTCTTTTTATTTCCTTCTCTGTCTTCTAAGGTTCTGTAAACAGTGACCGGTGAAATCATCTTTATCAGTATTTCCTCCTTGAAAGCAGGGGTCATACTCACTTCGATGGAGTTTATATATATTTGGTTTTTACCAAGTCTTATTTCCGGATTTTTAAGTAATTCTGTGGCATACGATTCAAGAAATTCGCTTTCGGGAGAGGAAACCCAAAGCTCAAAATTATCTTTAAAGATCAGACTTTTGCTTTCGTTATTGTAATTGCATTTTCCCTGAAGCCTTGAGAAAGTGAACATTTTAAACGACCTTTTTCCATCTATGTATCCTTTATTATGCAGAAAATCCGATAGTTTGGCTGAAATGTTGTTATAGATGAATGATTGAACAAGATAGTTATAATTCAC
>Ga0307433_1000067_pt1 | contig 85951 bp, 64 predicted proteins | sample SalMarWE160210MG_FD_202166 | JGI IMG/M metagenome (GOLD analysis project Ga0307433, IMG submission 202166) | Salt marsh sediment microbial communities from the Plum Island Ecosystem LTER, Massachusetts, United States - WE1603-210 | ecosystem: Environmental > Aquatic > Marine > Intertidal zone >...
CTGGAAAGAGATTGAAAATCTTGGAGATTTATCTCGCCTGCGGTTATTACTGGATTATCTGCCGGATGAGCCGTTAATGCGTGCTCTGGAATCACAGAGAGCCAAAGGCAGAGATGAGTATCCGGTTCGGGCGGTTTGGAATTCAATTCTTGCAGGTATCGTATTTCAGCACAACAGCGTTGAATCGCTGCGTCGTGAGCTGAAGCGAAATGACAGGCTTCGCTGGCTATGTGGTTTTGATATAGCTAAAGGTGAAAACGCGGTACCTCCGTCCTGGGTATATACACGATTCTTTGCCTTACTGTTTAAGAACGCTGAATATATCGAGAAGATATTTGATGAGTTGGTAGAGCAGTTGCGTAAGGAGTTGCCGGGTTTTGGGAATAATCTGGCTATGGACGGTAAAGCTATCAATACTCATGCACGGCCAAGAAAAAGTTTATCTGATATGTCCTCAGATGGTCGACGGGACACGGATGCTGACTTTGGCAAAAAGACATACGCCGGTGTTCGGGATCTTCAAAACCATAAGACTGGTCAGTCCCTTCAGGTGCTCCAGGCCAAGATCGCTGACTTGCGTGCGCACCAGGTCCAATTGTCTGAGGTTGGTCAGTCCCTTAAGGTGCTCCAGACCAGGGTCGCCGACCTGCGTGTCGCTGAGGTTCAGCTCTCCGAGGTTGGTCAATCCCTTTAAATGCTCCAGCCCGGCATCGGTGATCTTCGTGCGGTAGAGGCGCAGCCCTCCGAGGTTTCTCAGTCCCTTCAGATGCTCCAGCCCGGCGTCGGTGACATTCGTGTTGTTGAGGTTCAGCCATTGAAGGTTGGTTAGTCCCTTTAAATGCTCCAGCCCGGCGTCGGTGACATTCGTGTTGGCGAGGTTCAGCCATTGAAGGCTTCTCAGCCCCTTTAGATGCTCCAGCCCGGCATCGGTGATTTTCGTGTTGCCGAGGTACAACCTTTGAAGGCTGGTAAGTCCCTTCAGATGTTCCAGGCCAGGGTCGCCGACTTGCGTGTCTTTGAGACCCAGCTCTTCGAGGCTGGTCAATCCCTTGATGAGTACGAGGTTGGCATCGGTTATATCGAGTCCGTTAAAAAAGACTTTTACTACTGGCCGTTCCGGAATCTTCTCATCATACCAGACGATGCCCCCCAGTTCCTCGATCACGGCGATTGGCCCTTTTTTCTTACAGCCGGTCAACAATACTGTGATCATTGTCAACAGTATGATGCCAATAATTCGCGAAATTACTAAGTATCGTTTTTGTTTTGTTTTACACATAGTCTATCTCGGACTTCTCATATACACTTCACTAAAGGAGCATAAAAGTAATCCTATGCCTTTTCATGCGATCATGGTTCACTGGATTTAAAGATGATTTCATAAAATGCGGCTCCAAATTATAAGTGCTGGAATATTGTGAAAAAAGTACCTGACACCTTTAATTCTCCCCGCATTTACCGGTGGTCGCAGGAGAAGCATCGAGCCGAGCCGGTCCGTGACATTCCCCAGAAACCCGTTCAGTTGGCCTTTGACAAGGCAGGGAACTTGATGGTCATTGCATACGACGGCGATGGGACCGTGCTGGCCTTCCGCCCGGATGTCAACGATAGTGAAATCGTATCCCTCAAGCCACAGCCCGCAGCGCAGCGCCCGGGAATGGTAGCAGTCCTGCCGGTAAATCGATGGATGGGCGACAGCGGATTCATGCGGGACTCGACCATGCCCAAGCCGTTTCACTACGTCTCGCCCGACGGCACCACCTTCATTCCCGCCGGCCGGGACTTCACTACCGGGGCCGTTCAATGGGGCACAAAGCTGTCGGACCTTTTACGCTCTTTTCGGATAGCCCCCGCCATGGCGGGAAAAACCTTCTACGTCACCAACGAAGCGGAACTGAAGACGTGGGCCTTCAGCGTTGGGTCCGATGGGACGCTCGCCGAGCCGAGACTGTTTGCCCAGGAAGGCGGCGAGAACGTCGCGGTAGATGCACGCGGCAATGTATATATCGCTGCCGGCCAGATCCTCGTCTTCGATCCCTCCGGCAAACACATAGAGACTATCGAAATCCCTCAGCGCCCTACCTGCCTCGTCTTCGGCGGCAGGGACCGCAGAACTCTGTTTATTACGGCCCGATCTTCGCTCTACAGCGTCCAAACGCGCTTTGCAGACCTCACCAGCAACAGATAGTGCTGACAATCCCCCTAAGTATCCATTATCTCCCGTCAGCAGAAGCGGCACAGAATGAGGCATTGGGTTAGAGGAGAGGCCCAAGTCAGCGATTTTACCCGTTTTGATTATTACACCAACAGCAATAGGCTTCGTCCTCCAGCACAAATTCCTGAAATCTTCAAAAGACTATAACCTGTAACCGTCACAAACATGTACGGTATCTCTTTAATTTACCTTAGGCCGGCTGCTATTTGAGGTACTTAAGGTTATTACGTACCGTTTGAGTTTTAGGGTGGTCGGGGCCTAAACTATCCTCGAATATCTTCAATGCCCTTCTCATCAAAGGCTCGGCCTTATCAAGACGGTTAGTAGTCTTAAGTAATCCAGCCAGATTGTTCAGGTCTATGGCTACATCCGGGTGGTCCGGGCCGAAGGAGTCTTCATCTATCTTCAATGCCCTTCTCATCAAAGGCTCGGCCTGATCAAGACGGTTGGTATCAACAAATAATTGAGCCAGATTGTTCAGTTGTATCGCTACATGTGGATGATCTTTACCTTTCGATTTTTCTTCTATTTCCAAGCCCCTTCTCATCAAAGGCTCGGCCTGATCAAGACGGTTAGTATCAACAAATAATTGAGCCAGATTGTTCAGTTGTATCGCTACATGCGGATGATCTTTACCTTTTGATTTTTCTTCTATTTCCAAGCCCCTTCTCATCAAAGGCTCGGCCTTATCAAGACGGTTAGTATCAACAAATAATTGAGCCAGATTGTTTAGCCGGATGGCTACCTTCGGGTGGTCCGGGCCGAAGGACTCTTCATCTATCTTCAATGCCCTTCTCATCAAAGGCTCAGCCTTATCAAGACGGTTAATAGCCTGAAGCAATGCAGCCAGATTGTTCAGCCGGATGGCTACATCCGGGTGGTCCGGGCCGAAGGAGGATTCATCTATCTTCAATGCCCTTCTCATCAAAGGCTCGGCCTTATCAAGACGGTTAGTAGAGGCAAGCAGTTGAGCCAGATTGTTCAGCCGGATGGCTACATCCGGGTGGTCCGGGCCGAAGGAGGATTCATCTATCTTCAATGCCCTTCTCATCAAAGGCTCGGCCTTATCAAGACGGTTGGTATCCTGAAGCAGTTGAGCCAGATTGTTGAGCCGGATGGCTACCTTCGGGTGGTCCGGGCCGAAGGAAGCCTCATCTATCTTCAAGGCGCGATATTTCCAGTATTCTGCTTTTTCATACAGACCCTTGTAATGCAGATAAGTGCCCAGCACACCCATCAGTCGAGCCGTAGGCTCTGTAATCTTTGCAAGGTCTGCTGTTCGGGCAATAAGCTCAGCATGTGGCCGCAGAACATCCCATACAGGCCATGTGCGGACATCATTAGATTCCGTTGGTGCGAAATTGTTCACTATTTTAAGTGCAAGTTCCAGCCAGGATTGTTGGTCCGCTTCAGGTATACGCGGCCGTATCACTTCCTGAACGATTCGATGCACCGTGAATCCTTTTTGCTGCCTTGTTATCATAGAGTATGCGGCCAGCTCCGAGAGGGCTTCTTTTAATTCGAACCTAACTTTTTTCACTTCCATCTCTTTGCACTGAAGCTTTGCCGCCTTGCTGGCAATCTCGATGCCCTCTCGAAACATATCAGTCGGTATCATCTCCGGCGCCAAAAAGGCGGCCAAACGCAAAAGCGTCCGGGCCGATGGTTTAAGCTGCTCGAAGGTCCTCTGCCAGGTTACCGCTACCGACACGGGATAATTCATCAGGCGTTTGTCATACCATTTCAGCACCTTCTGCCGCTCGTTTTCCCATTCTTCGATATATTCGGCCAAACTGCATTTATTGTTGGCGATATAAGCGGCCGCTTGTTCCAGTGCCAGGGGAAGATAACCTAATTCTTTTGCCAGCTTTTCGGCAACCTCTTCATCGGAATCGGTTTTTATGCGATGGGCTGCCGTTCGCTCCAGCAGGAACTGCTTGGCCTGTTGCGGCTCAAGAAGCCCGAGTTGCTTCGCTCTTACGGCCCCGCTCCAGCGATTGTAGCGAGAAGTGATTATCACTGAGCCGTTGGCCAGGGACGGAAGAATACCCTCGACCGCACAGGCGGCAGCCTCGGTATCGGCGTTATCGAGAATCATCAGCCATCGGGAATTGCCCATGAGCCATTTGGTAACAGAGTCGATCTGTTCGTCTTCCTTTTGCCCCGGAAGGCCGAGAATTTCCTCGCCGGCAAGGCCCGCAAGTGAATCTCTTAGTTTTTCCGGTGTTTCAGAATTTACAAAAAATACCCTGTCATATTTTTTATTCTCAAGAGCCCACCAGCCGAATTCTACCGCCAACCGAGTCTTACCAATTCCGCCCATACCATGTATACCTTGCGTAATCGCCATCGGCTTATCGCCACCAAGATGTTCTTTCAATCTCGTCAATATATTATCGCGACCCTTAAAAATGCCTCCTATCGAACGATAAGGAAGATTATGAATTTGAAGTAAAAGCTTTGCTTCTTGCTTATCGGTTGGACGTTTTCCTGTTATTCCCCATTCAAGTCGGTCGAAACCATCTTTTGTAAAACCTTTTCGCAAATCTACCCAGGTAAATAGTTTTAGGAATAGGGGCAGCTCTATCTCATCTGGGGCTCCAGGAAGTAAAACGGGTATCACTGGTAGTTTTCGATTTACAAATTCAGACAGACATGCCCTCATTTCCGGTATTTCCCACGGCCCCATACCATCTTTGCCGATTAAAACAGCCGCTGTCCTCGTGGTTTGAATAATTTCTTCAATAGCTTCTTGCCATGGACGACCGGGTACCAGTTCCCATTCGTCGAGCCATACTTTAAGCCCTCGTTTCTTTAATTCTGTAGCCAATTCTATTACGATAGGTTTGTTCTTGCTGTTGTGACTGAGGAAAACATCAAAAGGTTCTTCTTCACCTTCATTTTCATCTTTAATTTTTAAATGTCCGCCATTTTTCTTTAACTCATTATTTATGATATTAACTTTTTCAATGAGTTCTTTTACAAGTCCCTTAACCTCTCTAATTGTAGCGGCCGAGTCGGCGGCATTAATTGTAGCAAGTTCCGACTGGGTCAATAATGCATTGAATTGATCCTGTGAAAGTTCTGCCAGGACCTTTTGCTCATCATCCGATAACGAGGCCAGTTCCGAAATGAAGGTTGCCGGTATCTTAATTAGAGCGGAGGTTTCCGCCCCTGCAAGCAGGGCTTTTAACGCTGCGTTGAGTGTACCTTTTCGTTTTGACTTAGCCATAAATCGAATATGCAAATACAACAGGTCAGTTAAAGCTATCCGTAAATTTTTCCCTCAAAAAACCATTTGCCTCCCTAAAACTCAAGCCTTTACTTGCACCTCTTATCGCCTGCTAATGAATAATCTAAGCTGTTTCGTCAATTTTTCAAGACAAAAAGCGCATAAGAGCACAAAAAGGACGAAAACTAACGACCATTCACTATACGTAGCGTTTGTCGATTTAAATTGTTACCTTCGAATTTTGGAAAAAAGCAAAAAAAGTCCCTTTTAGACAGGATATACAAGATTTACACAGATTTTTCCTTTTTCTTTTCACCATGTTTATCTTGTTCATCCTGTCTACTTTAAGTTGATTATTGATTATCCACAGCACGCAATACGCGATACGTACGACGCAATACGAATAATGGACGCCGTCTCACGGAGATTTTTTTAAAATATGCCCGCCTTTTAGTGTGACGGTTCGTATAATAGGTAACAGATTTATGTAAAACACATAAGTAAGTAAAAAGTTAAAAGTAAAAAGGCAAAAATCTTTTATAAACCAAAGAATCCATATTCACCCCGTGAGATAGGCAAAGACGTTATCTCACGGGGTAAATCGGTGTAAATCCGTGTCGAAAAAAGGCAAAATAATGAAAAAAACGGGTGAAAAAGAGTAGAAAACGACGAAAAATTGAGCTTCATTTGAAAAAACAAAACCAACGCCGACCTTCGGCCGGAAATCCTAAGCACTAAGCTCTAAATACTAAACAATTTGAAAGGGGCGATTTGAAAAAACAAAGCCAATTTTCAAAAGCCAGAATTGGCGTAAGTGTCTATATGAAAGGGTATTATGAAGATTTTCATGCTTTAGGTCGGCGAGAAAACAAAGCCAATTCAAAGCCAATTTTAAGACCATCGCTACCCCCAAAGGGGTAGAACAGAGGTCGGAGGCCGGGCTACGATGGATGACGGATGATGATGGACGGCTCATCCTTCTTGCCTGGTCAATCGCCCCTCGTTGAAGGGTATTTGCAAATTGGACGGCTGGTGCTTTTGGTTTGGAATGGGCAGGAGTGGATTTGAACCACCGACACACGGATTTTCAGTCCGTTGCTCTACCAACTGAGCTACCTGCCCGTCAGGATCAAGTCCCGGCTAAAAAGTTGAATCTAACAAAAAAAACTGATATTGCAAGAAAATTAGGCTATAATTTTTCAAAATTAGACTGGATAAATTATGCTTAGAAAATTGTTCGTGTCGGTCGCGTTCACATTGCTGTGGTATCCTTCTATTAATAACTCAGCGGAGGCCGGAACGAGGCTAATCGGTAAGAAAATCGCAGCCGGAGCCGGGCGGTTTGTTGAAATTTCCGCCGAGGAACTCGAAGACAAAATCCGCGGCGGCCTGCTCGCCCAACTGCTCGGCAACCTTAACGGACTGCCTCACGAGAACAAGTATTACGAGGAGCCCGGAAACATCGAGCAGTACACGCCCGCTCTGGCAGAGGGCGCCCGGACGGATGACGACACGGACATCGAATGGGTCTATATCTCCGCGATGCAGCGGGCCCGGACCGTTCTACTCAGCCCCGAACGGATTACCGCGTTATGGAAACAGCACATCAACGACCACATCTGGTGCGCGAACCTGTACACCCGGCAGCTAATGGATATCGGGATCGATCCGCCGCTTACCGGCAATCTCGCTCTGAATCCCTGGTCCGGCTTCAATATCTCCGGCCAGTTCGTGTGCGAATCGTTCGGCCTGATTGCGCCGGGAATGCCTCAGACCGCCGCCCGCATCGGCCTGAATTACACCCATGTCACCATCGACGCCGAGCCGGCACAAACCACGCAGCTATTCACGGCGATGATCGCCACGGCCTTTTTCACCGACGATATCGACGCTATTCTCGACGCCGGCCTGGCTTCGGTAGATCCCGACAGCGGGATTTTACCAATTATTGCCGATGTTCGCCGGTGGCACAAACAACACGCCGGCGATTGGCGGACTACCCGCCGGCTCATCAGGGACAAATACACGCTCTATGAAAGCAGGACGCGCAACCAGAACGGCTACGAACTCTGCACCGCCGCAACGGTCGCCGCTCTGCTCTATGGCCAGGGTGACCTGGTAAATACCCTGATTCACGCCTTTAATTTCGGCTGGGACGCTGATAACAACGCCGCCACCGCAGCGACCATTGTCGGCGTGACTAAAGGCCGCCGCTGGATGCAGCGGCAGGGCTGGGAAATCAAGGACAGCTATCGCAATACCACTCGACCGTCAATGCCCGAGGACGAGACAATCACCGGCTTCGGCGACCGCATTATCGAAGTAGCCGGTCTCGTCATTATCGAAAACGGCGGCAGCAAAATTCGCCGGGCCGGCAAAGACTTCTATCGCATAAGCGTGCAGGAACCGGCCAACGTCGAAACGCTGCCCGACCCGGACGAGCAAATCGCCGGGCTGCGAATAAAATTAAAAAAACAAATCGAAGCGGGCTTTGCCGATAGCGTCACCGTCCGGCAGCAGGCGAGAGCGGCGTATCTGGCTATCTGTCTGGGTTTGGCCGATGGGCTTCGTTCTAAAGATGCCGGCAGTTGGAAGCGGACGCTGAATGCCCTGGAGGAATACCCGAAATTGCTGGATGTTCTGTTTAATAAGTCACCGGGGCCCGCCGGCGACAGGCTGCGCGCCGCCGCACTCGATGCGGGACTCAAAAAGCCTTAGCGGCAATATGATCAGTCCGCAGCGTGTGACAGTGTCTGGCAGGAGGTAATCGCCCGGGAAAGCCCGCTGATCGCAGCGGAAATTCTGCTTATCTCATCGGCGGTCAGCTTGTTCTCCGATGGGCGGTAAACCAGAATAAAACCTAATGACGAGCCGAGAAGGCCAAGGGGGATTGTCACTGCGGAAATTTTATTTAATTCGTTCAAGTTGCCATCCAGACCCATTGCAAACATATCATCGATAGTGCACACCTTGTTCGACCTGGAGATACTGTCCATCAGCTCCTGGTTGAAACAATTCTCGATGTATTGCTTCTCGACGGCTATTGGCCGGCCGCTATCGAACATATGAATTTCGAACTTTTCTTCCTGTCGCAGAAAGAAGGTGACATTTGAATCCTCGTTTTCTGCTTTAATAAATTCGACGGCGGTATACAGCAGCTTGTTCAGATCGGTCGTCCCGAGGATAGACTCGTAGAAATTCGCTGCAAAATTTATGATGCCAAGCCTTTTGATAAAGTTTCTCTGGGCCGCAATAAGGTCGTTGCAGAGGATATCGATTTTCAGGTTCTGCTTTTTGCGATCCTTGTTCAGCTTCTTTATCAGCAGGCGCAGTCTTCTGTGCCTTTGTTTATCGTCCACAATTCCTCACTCGTTTGAAAGGTCAATGAAATTAGTAATACTTCCAGGATTTTCTAAGTTCGGCATAATGAAAGCCCGGCTTTACGGAGCAAATCAGGAATTAAGAACTCCCTATAGATAGCCCTATAAACAACCGGTTATCAGCTTTGCAGTTACCGGCGCAGGTCCGGCAAAGAACGCCGAGACGGACCAGCAGGCATCGTTCTTATCCCTGTTTTCGGACTTGTTGTATGATACGAAGAAAGGAAGATGAGTAAAAAAACGATGTGATAAACAGGCTCCAAACGGTTGGTGGGACAAGGTGCGTATCCGGTGATTTCAATTCATGATCTCGCTGCAGGAAAATAGACAGTACCCGATTGCCTTTTTATTTTTTGCTGTAGAGCACAACTTTGCTCATCGAGTCCGAAAAGGCTTTTAGCGGCCTCTTCATAACAGCCAGGCCCGGTTCTGCAGAATTAAAATCGCCGCAGGTTGCCTTCCATAAATCGAGCAGGGTAACCATCCTGGCTCTAATTCTAACGCCGCCGATCCTTCCTCGTTTACATTCCACAATGCCCTGCCTGCTGAGCATCTGTATGACTTTTTGCAGATAGCCTACGGAGAAGTTCAGAGCCTTTGCGATCTCTGACGCTTGAAGATAGTCGGAGTTTTTCCTTTGCTTAAGAAAAAGAACGGTCTCGACTGACATGGTAAAATCCTGATTAATTTTCACAATTACCTCCTTACTTTTCATCACGCTGCCCGGGCCTATCGGCGTACGAGCAGCTTGTCCGATCTATCGGCAACAGCCACATTGCGGACGCGAGCGGCGAAATCATCGACCTCCTCGATTTTCTCGAAGCCGACCACCATTGCATCCACAGAGCCCAGGCCGAGCACGTACCGGACCGATTCATCACGTTTTTCATCACTGTCTCTGAAAGTACCCTCACCAATCAGCTTCATCCCCACGACGCCCTTGCCGGCCTCGTGCAGCGCTTTTAGCACGGGAGCGACCTTCTCCGTCGGGCCGTCCATTTTTGCGCCGTAAGCGTTAATCCTTGCATGAACCGAATCGACCCATGGCTCCTTGACACAGGTCTGCAGTGCCCCCAGCGAGTGGCATGAGACTCCGTGCGCCCGGATGAGACCTTTCTTCTTGAGTTTATCCAGAATGTTCATATAGGTGCCGAGTTCATCCGGCCACTTCTCCGAGACAACGCAGTGCAGCAGAACAAGGTCGATATAATCGGTATCCAGCTCCTTGAGGAAACGCTCTACGACCACATCGGCATCCAGGCGCTGCTGCTCGGGTATTCCGCCGCGACGCCACCATATCTTCGAGACTATAGCATAATCCTTGCGGGGAATCTTCTTTAGTGCCCCCGCCAGGTATGGGTGCGAACCGTAAAGGTCGGCCGCGTCGAATAGCCGCACTCCACGCTCGTAAGACGCCTGGAGCAAACCTTCAAACACTTCTTTGCCCAGGCGGGTCTGGTTTGACTGCCGGTTGCCGCCGCGCATGCCCGTGCCGAAACCGACACGCGAGACCATAATCTTCGTTTTTCCGAGCGGTACACGCTCGTACGGATCGAAATTCGCGGTTTTTTGCCCGGCGCTGCTGATATATCCCGGGCCTAAAAGAAGGCCGCCCATCCCGGCAATCGACCTGACTAAGAATTCACGACGTTTCATTTCCATTGCTGATAGCTCCTCAAATAATTCATGCTTCGCAGCGGCTTTGCAGAGTAGCGTTGTAGCTATGTTTTTATAGCGAAAGAATAGCTGTGCCGAATCGATAATGCAAGAAATTTTTCATCCAATTTTTCCACATATTGCATGCTTAGCACTCAAGCTCCGCGGCGGCAAGAACTTTTCTGCACGTGCAATGATTGCCCAGGTGACATAAAGCAAGCTTCGAAGCAGTGAATTTGGCTGTAAACGAAAAGTCGTCCACTTGCCCGTATCCGATCGTTATGTGCGGAAAAAAGTTTTCAAAAGCCGATTTCTCAGGATAATTCTTGATCCAGAGCAAAGTTGATTCGCAAGCTATTGGCGGCCAGAGCACCATTTCCGCCGTTACATCATAGCTGAAATACGGCTTCATTCTCCGCATGACTTCCTTATGGAGCGATAGAAGTCTTTCTGTTTTTTTTAATTCAAAAGCGGACACTTTTTCGCCGAGCGAGTTCGTACCGGTATTTATGCCAATAATGCTCAGTTGTCCCGGATTATATTTCTCGGCAATTGATTCCAGAATTTTCTCAATATTGGTAATATCCCGCTCATCCATACACCCCATGGCCAGGGAAATATGCGGCAGGCAGTTTTCTTTATCCAGAATGATTCGGTCGGCATATTGTTCCAATAGTCCTTTATTTGCCTCAATCGCCTGATTCGTCACCCCTTCCGAGGGCAACAATACGACATCTACCGCCATTTTCGCCATTTTGACAGCCCTGATACAAGAGTATTGCCGTTTTTGCCTCAATACGCTGGAATTTAATCACAAGTGCAGCATGGCACAAGGAAAATTTCTTGCAATAACAATCGCCGGGACTATACTTATTTAACTTAACCAGGAGTTTGTGTTCTCATTTTTATGAGGACCCCTCGCCGAAAAGGTGCTTGGGATCTCAGAAAGGATACGGCGATGGCGGAAAAAGATTCTGATTTGAAGAAAATAACGAAGCTCATTGCGATAATGAAAGACAATGGGTTAGAAGAGATTGAAATCAAGCACGGCGACGACAAGATTTTTCTCAAGCGCTCCGGACCTCAACAAGCGGCCATTGGTATTCCCATGATGAGGCCTGAGCCCGGCGTCGTACCTGTCGGCCCCGAAAGCATGGGGGCCGCGAGTCAACCCTCCGCCCCACAAGCCGTCCCAGGCGAAGAAGATTTAATGGAGATAAAATCGCCCATCGTCGGGACCTTTTATGCAACGCCAAGCCCCGATTCCGAGTCTTACGTAGATATCGGCTCGGAAGTCGGTCCGCAAACGGTAGTCTGCATTATCGAGGCAATGAAGGTCATGAACGAGATAAAGGCCGAAACCAGCGGCACGATTGTCTCAATACTCGTAACTAACGGCCAGGCTGTCGAATATGGCCAGGTGCTTTTCAAAGTCAGGCCGGATTAATCATTGATTATTGAGAAGTAAGAATAAAAAGTCAGTAACGCCGAAACAAAAGTAAATCACAAACTGAATTATGTTTTCAAGGATCCTGATAGCAAACCGCGGCGAAATAGCGCTGCGTATCATCCGTGCCTGCCACGAGCTTGATATCGAAGCAGTGGCGGTTTATTCCGAGGCCGACAAAGACGCTCCATACCTGCAGCTCGCCGACGAGGCCGTTTGTATCGGTCCGGCCGAATCCGCGAAAAGTTACCTCAATATCCCGCGTATAATAAGTGCCGCCGAGATTACCGATGTAGAGGCAATTCATCCAGGCTACGGCTTTCTGGCCGAGAACATAAATTTTGCCCAGATATGCCGGGACTGCGGGATAACATTCATCGGCCCGCCTGTTGAGGCGATGCAATTGCTCGGTGACAAGATCCAGGCCCGCAAGCTGGCGTCCAACGCTGGTGTGCCGACCGTGCCCGGTTCCGACGGTGCTCTCGATAAGGATTCTGAAGCCCTTAAACTGGCGAACAAGATGGGTTATCCCGTAATAATAAAGGCCGCCTCCGGTGGGGGTGGGCGCGGTATGCGAGCTGTGCATAACGATATGAATTTGCGTTCGGCATTCAGCTCCGCACAGGCCGAGGCAAAAGCCGCATTCGGTGACGGCAGGGTCTATCTGGAAAAACTTATTATCGAACCCCGGCACGTTGAAGTCCAGGTAATGGCCGATCAGGAGGGCAATGCATTACACTTCTACGAAAGGGACTGCTCCACTCAGCGAAGACATCAGAAAATGATCGAGGAATCGCCCTGTCCCGTTTTGGATAAGCGTACAAGGGAAGAGCTTGCCGAAGCCGCCTTGAAGATTATCAAAATGGCCAAGTATGTTAACGCGGGTACAGTCGAGTTTCTTCTGGACAAGGATAAAAAGTTTTACTTCATCGAGGTAAATACACGGATTCAAGTCGAGCACCCCGTTACCGAGATGGTCACCGGCCACGACCTGATTAAGTGGCAGTTGAAGATCGCCGCCGGAATGCCCATGAAATTAAGCCAGAGGAATATTAAACATACGGGCGTTGCAATCGAATGCCGGATTAACGCCGAGGACCCCGAAAAGGGTTTTGCTCCTTCGCCCGGCACGATTACCAGGTATATTCCGCCCGGCGGCCCCGGCGTCAGAGTCGATACGCACGTTCATCAGGGATGGGTGGTTTCGCCGAGCTACGATTCGATGATTGCAAAGGTCATCGTCCATAAACCGACGCGGAGCGAAGCCATTGCAACAATGAAAAGAGCCCTGCGGGAATTTGTTATCGAGCCGATCAAAACAACGATCCCCGCCTGCCTGGACATCCTCTCACACAACCTCTTCGTTAAAAACAAAATCGACACCGGCTTCGTCGAACGAAACTTCTGATCTTGTAGTTCGGATTAAGCGTTACGAAAGACGAATCATTTTTCCGGTGCGATTAAGTCTTCGTAGGTTTCGCGTTTTCTTATGACTGAGGAATTTTTACCGTCAACGAGGACTTCGGCAGCCCGGGCCCGGGCGTTGTAATTGCTGCTCATCGTGAAACCATACGCGCCGGCGGTAAAGACCGAGAGCAGGTCACCGCGTTTTGTCGGCGGCAGAACTCTGTCCTTTGCGAAGAAGTCCGCGCCTTCGCAGATCGGCCCGACGACATCAACGACTTCTGCACTTTCCATCTGCATATCTTTATTGCGCTTTTGAGGCACAAACTTTTCGTTCACTTTGGCGGGCCAGATGAAATGGAACGCATCATACAACGATGGGCGAATCAAATCGTTCATTCCCGCATCGACAATGACAAATTTTTTGCTGCCCCCGCGTTTGATATAAAGGACACGGGTGAGCAATATCCCCGCGTTGGCACAGATGCTCTTGCCCGGCTCAAGAATGAGCTTGATGTTTTTATCCTTCAACAACGGGACAATCCCCGCCGCATATTCGGCCGCCGAAGGCACTGTGCCGGATTCATAGTCTGCACCGTAGCCGCCGCCCAAATCGAGAGCTTCGATTTCATGGCCCTGGCTGCGCAGCCTGTCGATAAGCGGCAGAATTTTCCTCACGGCCTCAACGTACGGGTCAATTCTCTTCCCGCCGGTGCCCAGGTGCAAGTGCACCGCGCAAAGACTCACCGCCGGATTGTCGCCGTAATCGGCAAAAACTTTCACGGCCCTTTCGATATCGACGCCGAATTTTGTTTCTTTCTTACCCGTGGTCAGAAAAGCGTGGGTTTTATAATCGACGTCGGGATTGACACGCAAGGCGACTTTTGGCCGTTTTCCTTGTTGTTCGGCCAGCCGAATCAGGTTTTCCAGCTCCGCTTCCGATTCGATGTTGAAATAGCCGATCCCGGCGTCTAATGCCTCGATCATCTCGGTATCGGTTTTGCCGACGCCGGCAAAGACCGTTTGTGACGGGTCGCCGCCGGCCTGCAATACACGGTACAATTCTCCGCCGCTTACAATATCAAATCCGCTGCCCGCCTCGGCCATAAACTTGAGGATATTGACATTGCCGCAGGCCTTGACGGAATAGCAAATTGTCGTGTCGAGTTGGCTGTAAGAGTGCTGAATTTTTAGCAGATGGTCCTTGAAAGTCGCTTTGCTGTAGATGTAAACCGGCGTGCCGACCTGTTCGGCAATCTTTTCAACGCTCACGTCTTCGGCGAATAATGCACCGTTCCTGTAATTGAAATAATCCATATTGCTACTCTCTTTTTGAATCACCCTTATAAATCATATACTTCCGTATTGTTATGGATAAATAGTATAACGATTGCCGCGTTGATTGCAATAGGACCGTTGGGCCCGGTGCGAGAGGAGGGAGCACAATTCGATATAAAAAAAATGGAAGGCTCCACTTCATCGATAGGACCTTCCATTTTCAACGTAATTCGCTTTAGCCGACAGCCCGCTGATATCCACAAGGGCAAGCGAGCTTGTGACCAAATTGCTACGCTATCTTTTCTTTTTCTTCTTGGCTTTCTTCTTAGCCTTCTTCTTAGCTTTCTTCTTTGTTGCTTTCTTCTTAGCTTTCTTCTTTGTCTTCTTCTTTGTCTTCTTCTTTGTTGCTTTCTTCTTTGTCTTCTTCTTTGTCTTCTTCTTTGCTACTTTCTTCTTCGCTTTTTTCTTTGCTTTCTTCTTAGCCATTATTTGTCACCTCCTTTTGGCTGACTTAAATCCTTTTATATTTTTGGCTAACATCACAATACTGATCAACATTAAACACTTTAACGAAAAATGATACAAAAAAATAAAATTTTTATCCACTTTTTTTATCGTCTAATAGTTTAAGAATACTTGACTAAATTTTTTGCTATCAATGTTTTACATAACCTCATAAATTCTCTACTATACACTTTATTGAGCATAAGCAAAATTACACTTTAAAAGTTTTATCTTTTATTGACACGATTTGTTGATTGAGGTTTTGTAATTTTCTCTATAATATTTTCTGATAATAACAAATAGTTCGGTTGTTGATAATTTATGGCAGGAAGAAAAATAGCTTTGTTCGGAGGCACTTTCGATCCGATTCATCTCGGTCATACGACTGTCGCCGCTGATGCTGCCGAGAATATCGGCGCGGAGAAAATCATTTTCGTTCCTGCAAAGCGTTCTCCGCTGAAAGGTTTCTTACCCAGGGCGAATGATAATCATCGATTGAAAATGATCTCTCTTGCAATCGCCGGCGAGAAGAATTTCCAGGTCAGTGACTACGAATTGAAAAGACCGGCGCCGAGCTACACACTTGCAACGATACGGAAATTTCAGGCTGACTACGGCAGCGAGACTTCGATTCATTGGCTCATCGGCGCCGACGGTGTCGAAGATTTGACATATTGGTACAAGATTGCCGAGCTGATCGATGCCTGCAATTTGACTACGATGTACAGGGCCGGCTGCGAGCCTCCGGACTTCGCGAAATTCGAGGAAATCTGGGGCCGCGAGCGCATCGAAAAGCTTCAGCGAAATATTATCCAAACACCTCTGGTGGATATAAGCAGCACGGAAATACGCAATATAATAGCGATAAACGGCGATTTTACCAAAATGCTGCATCCGGCCGTCGCCGACTATATTCGCAAAAACGGCCTTTACCAATCGAAAGATACGGCAGGTGGCGGATAGCAGATTTTGTTGCTATTCAGCACTTTTCTCGACCGATTTAACGAGCCAGTCGCACCAGTTATCCATGCCGTCTCCTCTCCTGGCCGAGATCGGAAAAATTTCAATCCCCTTATTGAGCCTGCGGGCATCGGACTTGGCTCGTTCGATATCGAAATCAACCTGCCCTCCGTCGAGCAGGTCAATTTTATTTATTAACAGCACCTTTGACTTGGCGAAAATAACAGGGTACTTGGCCGGCTTGTCGTCACCCTCCGGAACCGAAAGCACGACTATTTTGCCGCTCTCACCCAACTCGAAAGCCGATGGGCAAACGAGATTGCCTACGTTCTCGATCAAGATCAAATCCAAATCGTCGACGGGCAATTGCTTCAAGGCGTCGCTTATCTGGATCGCCGACAAATGGCATGCACCTTCGGTGTTTATCTGGACGACCGGCGCCTCGGTTGCTCTGATTCTCTCGGCGTCGATGTCGGTTTGAATATCGCCCTCGATCACGCCGATTTTAATTTTGCCTTTCAACTCGTTTATCGTTCTTGCCAGAATTGTCGTCTTGCCGGAGCCGGGAGACGAAATAATATTCAGGCAAAGTTTTTTCTGCTGAGTGAAAAAAAGTAAATTTTCGAGAGCATATTTTTCGTTTTCACCCAGAATTTTTTTGCCTATATCAATTTTTTTCATAACGTTACTCCGTTTGAAATTCTATTTCCTCCAATATCAAAGGCGCATCCGGCTGCAATTCGAAATCGTCGCCGCCGCACTTCGGACACTCCGGAAGTGACAGTTCGACATCGAAGTTTCGGTCACAATTCTTACATCGCGCCCGGATCGGCTTGTGTTCCACATGAAGTTTCACACCTTCACACGGCGTATCTTTGGCAATCGCCTCGAAGGCAAAACGAAGTATCTCGTCACTGACAGGGTTGAGCATGCCGCAACTGATTTTAGCCGAAATGGGTTTAGCATTATTTTTCTCGGCTTGTTCGGCTATGATTGCCATCAGGCTCTGGGCTACCATCGTTTCGTGCATCAGCATATCCTCGGCAACTCGCGCCCGTACGGCATTTGAACGATTCTTTTCCCGCCGATCCGCGTTTCAATTTCCACCAGGGGCACATCAAGAGTCCCTACAATCTCGCCGATGATATTTGCCTCTTTACCCAGCTTATTATTTCTACAGATGTTCAAACATTCGTCAGCGGATTCCGGCGAGACAATCGCGACGAATTTGCCTTCATTTGCGATTGCCAGTACATCGAAACCAAGCATGTCGGCTGCAGCCTGCACCGCGGGCCTGATCGGTATATCAGTTTCGCGAATTTCGACGCTCAGAGCGGTACTTCTTGCGATTTCATTCAGCGTCGCAGCCAATCCACCGCGGGTCGGGTCCCGCATGAACTTTATGCCGCTCGTATTTTCCAGCAGCTCACCAATCAATCCGGCCAAAGACGCACAATCGCTTTTCAACTGCGATCGAAATTTCATCTCTTCCCGCTGCGAAATAACGGTCATCCCATGGTCGCCGATCGTGCCGTTGATAATGATTTTGTCCCCGACGGCAATCTTTTCGAAGCCCAGATCCACGCCGGCCAGTCTAATCCCGATTCCCGCTGTGTTGATAAAAATCCTGTCCGCGGCCCCGGACTCAACGGTCTTGGTGTCGCCGGTAACGATATCGACGCCGACCTGGCGGGCAGTCTCACCTACACTCACCAAAATTTTGTCCAGCAATTCCATTTCAAAACCATCCTCGATTATCAAAGATAACGCCAGGGCAACAGGTTTTGAACCGGCGACAGCAAGGTCATTGACGGTCCCGCAAACGGCAAGTTTCCCGATATCTCCGCCATTAAAAAACAGCGGCTTGACAACGTAGCTGTCCGTCGTAAAACACAGCGAGCCTGAAGCCAGGTTAAGCCTTGCCGAATCACCTAATTCGTCCAGGGCATCATTTTTAAGGCCTGGCAGGATATGCTGGCGGATCAAATCGTCCATTAGTTGTCCGCCGCCGCCGTGGGCGAGTAAGATTCTGTCGTTTCCGGTTTTTTTCATCGTTAGCGTCTTTTTTCCCGGCCATATTTAAACCACGCTGCACAGGCACCCTCGGAACTTACCATGCAGGGTCCAACCGGCTCTTGCGGCGTGCAGTCCCGGCCGAACAATCCGCATTCCGTCGGCTCTATCAATCCGCACAAAACTTCGCCGCAGCGACAGCCTTTTATTTCTTCGCTCGGTTCTTCGCTTATACCAAATCGCCTGATAGCGTCGAACGGCTCATACTTGTCTTTTAATTTTAGCGTGCTCTTTTTTATTTCCCCCAGCCCTCGCCAGTAACCGTCCGCCGGCTCGAAGCACTCATTAACTATCTGCTGAGCAGCAATATTACCTTTTTCCGTCACTACCGCCGAATATATCGATTTCAGCTCGGCTTTGCCCGCCGAAAGCTGTCGGCAGATTTCGCAGAGCCCTTCGATAATCTGCACCGGCTCAAAGCCTGCCACCACACAAGGCCGGCTGAAGTCTTCCACAATCTCAGCAAAGGCTCCATAACCGATTATCGCGCCGACATGTCCCGGGCAGAGAAACGCGTTGATATTATGATTTTTCTCCGAGAGCAGTACTCGCATCGCGGGGACCACCAGTTTGTGCCCGCTGAAAATGCAGAAATTATCGATTGCCCCGGCGGCCGCTTCTTTCACGACGACAGCCGTGGCCGGTGCCGTAGTTTCAAAACCAACCGCAACGAAAACAACTGTCTTGCCGGGATTGTCCTTAGCCAACTGAAGTGCATCTTCGCTGCTCAGGACGATTTTAATGTTGGCTTTTGTTTGCTTTGTTTCGAGCGAGCCATCTTTGCCGGGAACGCGAATCATATCGCCGTAGGTGGCGATTATGCAGTCATCGCGGTCGGCCAACCGCAGAACGGCGTCGATATAGCCCTGGTCGGTTACGCAAACCGGACAGCCCGGCCCGGACAGAAGTTTGAGGTTATCCGGCAGAATCGACCTTATGCCGCTACGGAAAATAGAGACCGTGTGAGTGCCGCAAACCTCCATGATATTGATTTGCCGCCCTAAAGTTTTACAGGCGGCGTTAATAATATCCTGCGCTTTGTTAATTCTATCGAGCATAATTCTCGTATTTCGTATCTTTTTTCACACCTTCTTATCCTGAAAGCCGGTTCTCCGTATCCATGAACTCGTTTATTTCCGAAATAAGCTGCCAGGTCCTTTTTCCCTCTTCCTCATCGACGAGTGAAATCGCAAAGCCGGCATGGACCAATACCAAATCGCCCAATTTGGCCTCCGGCAGCAGTGTAGTCTTAGCATTGAAGCAGTTGCCCATCGCATCGACAACCGCTTTATCCCCATCTAATTCAATTATTCTTGCCGGTATCGCCAAACACATGATTCGTCTCTCGTGATTCGTAATTTATTGGTTATCTCAGATTTTATGTCTATTCTATCCGACAATGCGTTTCAGGTCAATCTTCGGCTTGTTTTTGGTATATGCGGACATAGTCAACTTCAAATTTTGCCGGGAATTTCGTATTTGAAGGGTCGCCCCCGGCTTTGCCGCCAATCGCGAGATTAAGGATTATATAGTGCGGTTGATGGAATGGATTTTTCCCTTCCTCGTCTTTGTTGATTGTCTTGCTAAGATCGACCTGGTTAAGAAGCATATCGTCAACATAGAGCTTGATGCTGTCGGCATCCCAGTCCATCCGCCAAATATGAAATTTTTCAGACCAGTTGGGATCGTTGAATTCGGTTATCGGTTTTTTGATATCGTCCCACTTCGGTACCCATCGCTTTTCAGTGGCCCATGCCGCGTTTGCCAGAAGCACGCCCCGGTAGTATTCCATAATATCGATCTCTCCATTACTCGGCCAGGACCCTTCAATGCCTAATGTCCAGAAGGCAGGCCATAGGCCGGGGCGTGTATCGATCCGGCCGCGCATTTCGAAACGACCGAACTTCCAGCTATGCAAACGCCTGGTCGTCAGGCTTGCAGAGGTGTACTCGGCATATTCTCTGTTTTGCCTCCAGTCCCTGCCGTCAGCACTGTAGCGGGGATTCTCTTTGCGCTGACGCCGGCCCTCGATGATGAGCATGCCGTCTTCACATCGCGCATTTTCCGGCTGGTACCACTGCAGCTCCTGATTGCGAACGAAGCCTCGCTCGTATGTCCATTTGTTGGGATCAGGCCGGCCCTCTTTGTTGAATTCGTCCGACCAAACCAATTTGAGCCCGGTTGACGGATTGCTATTACTACTCGATCCGGTCTCATTCGCTATGATTGTTAAAGTCATAATGGAGATCAGGCAGATAATGACGTAAACATGTAATTTATTCATAAGGTTTCCTCTTTTTGTCCTAAGTTTTGTGCCATAATCCGGGCGGCGATGGCTGCCTGGCCGGGGGAGATGCCGCCGTCGTTGCATGGGACTTTGCGGTTAAATAATACGGTGAAATCGTTTTGTTTCAACAGATTCACCAAGCGGTTTATCAAATAGCGATTACAGAACACTCCGCCGCTCAATGCGACGGTGTTGAGCTTCGTCGATTCTCTCGCTGCTTTGGCCATCTCAAGCAGGGCGGCGGTAATTGTATTGTGGAACTTCGCTGAGATTGCTGTCGCGGGCCGGTCATTTTGGATATCATCTATAATCTGCCTTATCATCTTACCCAAATCGAGCTGCAATGGTTTTTCGGCAGTATTTATCAGTTCGAATTCATAATGTTCTTCAACGCCGCCAGCGATAATCGCCTCCAGTGCCATCGGCAACTGCGCATCGAAATGGTTGTAGCTTCCCAGGCCGAGCATGGCCGCGACGGCATCAAATACCCGGCCGAGGCTGGAAGATTCCACGCAATTAACGCCTTTCTCAAGCTGCTCCGATATCATTTGCAGCCTGCTTTTGTCAGGCTCGATCCGCTTGAGCAGCCAGTCGAATTGCTCTAAAGTGAATTTGCCGCCGTATGCTTTTTTTAGCAATGACAAAGCCGGTCTTATGGCTTCCTTGCTTGCCTTGTCACCGCCGGCCAGAGAGTAGTAAGACAGATGTCCGAATCGCTCAAACTTTTCCAACGATGCAATCAGGCATTCGCAGCCCCAGATCGCGCCGTCGGTTCCGTAGCCGGTGCCGTCCGCAGCAAGTCCGATTACAGGTACTCCGAGACTGTGCTCACCCAGAACAGATGCGATATGGGCCCAGTGGTGCTGAACCTGGATAATCTTCACATCCGGCATCGAAAGGGCGTGTCGCGTGGACAGATAGCCGGGATGCAGATCGCAGGCTACAATTTTCGGCTCGACTTCAAACAGTCCCCGCAGGTGCTCGATCGAATCGATATAGTGATGATAAACTTCCGCGTCTTCGAGGTCGCCTATATGCTCGCTGCAAATGAGCTGATTTTGCTTGGCGAAGCAAAAAGTATTCTTCAAATCCGCCCCGGCCGCGAAAATGTCCCGCCGGCAGCTTTTCTCCATAATAATCGGAGTCGGAACATACCCCCTGGCCCTTCTCAAAAAAGCAGGCTGCCCATCAACAAAATGCAGAATCGAGTCATCGACCTGCCGGTAAATTTCCCTGTCGTGCATCAGGAAGGCGTCCGCAACGTCGCCGAGCCGTTCGAGCGCCTTATCGTTTTTACAAATCAGCGGCTCGTCGGAAACATTGCCGCTGGTCATCACCAGGACCTTTATATTCTGTGCAAAAAGCAGATAGTGAAGCGGCGCGTAACACAGCATAAAACCGTAAGTGTCAACACCTTCGGCAACCGATGGAGCTATGGGGCTGTCAGGCTTTTTGGACAGTAGGACAATCGGGCTTTGAGGACTCCTCAAAAGCCGCTCAGCGGTATCATTAACGATTGCATATTCTTTTATCTGTTCGATTGAAGCAGCCATCATAGCGAAAGGTTTATGGTCTCGCTTTTTGCGCCGGCGCAATCGCTGCACAGCCCGGCTATTAAGCGCGTCGACTGCTAAATGAAACCCGCCTATTCCTTTTATCGCCACAATTTTTCCGGCCAAAAGGAGCTTCGCAGCTTCGGCGATTACTTTCTCGGTCTGCGCGGTTATTGTCCCGCCGGTATTGTCTGTTAGCAGAATTTGCGGCCCACAGCTCGCGCAGGCGACCGGCTGAGCGTGGAAACGGCGGTCATTTACATCCGTATATTGAGCAGCACACTTGTCGCACATCTGGAAAACCGACATCGTTGTATTCGGCCTGTCGTACGGGATGGTCTTTACGATTGAATACCTCGGCCCGCAATTGGTGCAGTTTATAAAAGGATAGCCGTAGCGAAAATCTTCCTCGTCGGCCATTTCCGCAAGGCAGTCCCGGCACGTGGCGATATCGGCGGTCACCTGTGACAGCGGCGCCCCGAGCGAGTCGCTCGTCTCGATGACGAATTCGGCTTCGGACTCGATCACCGGTATATCGACGGCATCGCAGGATGTTATCACTGCCAGCGGTGGTTTGTCGGCGTCGGATTGCAGCCGGGCCAGAAATTCAGCTATTTTTCCCGCCTCGCCCTGCAATTCGACCGTGACGCCCTTCGTATCGTTATATACGATACCGGACAGTTCCAGCGACCGTGCTATTCTGTAGACGGCCGGCCGAAAACCAACGCCCTGTACCCGCCCGGTTATCGATATTCTTCGTCTCTTAATCAAAATTCTGCCTTTGTCCTTTCGACAGTTCCTGATACGCCCGCCGCCACTCGTGGTTCTTTGAAAAGCATTATAATTCGGCCGCGGAAAAAAGACAACCAGCCGTCTTATAACTCAACGTTTGGAGCAAAAAGATAAAAAAACAGAATTTTCTTGCCGATATTGATGTTATGTGGTAATATTATCCACTTCTGGGGCCTTAGCTCAGTTGGGAGAGCGCTTGCATGGCATGCAAGAGGTCGTGGGTTCGAATCCCATAGGCTCCATTTCTGAATTTTCAGCCATTTCTCGACAAGCGGCTCTCCAAAATATATATTATCACCGGGCCGACGTAATTGGATCACTGAAAAGATTTATATTAGAGGCGTGTAAAATGCACAGTATCTCCCGAAGAGACTTCGTCAAATCGACTGTTTTATGCGGGATCGGAGCAGGCGTCATGTCCTGCCAGCCGAATCTCCGGAGCACGAATCAAAACAAGACTCGTTACATCGCGGCCTACGATACCGAGTCGCCGGGTTGTCTCGCAGCGTGTCGTAAAATCGTAAAGGTCCACAGGCGATTCGAGATGCCGGCAACATTTTTCATGCTGGGCAAGACGCTCGACGCCAATCCCGCCGAATATCGCAAACTTCTGGATGATCCTCTTTTCGAGATTGCAACGCATACCTACTCGCATCGAATGCTGCGTGATAATGAATTCTGCGGCTCGGCCATCCCGCCGGAAGAAAAACAAAAGGAAATCTTCAAAGGGAAAGAGTCCGTCGAGCGTGTTTTCGAGCGGCCCTGCATAGGTTTGCGGCCGGGCTGCGGCTTCGACAACGCACTTAAAGGCGAACCGGAAGTATTGGAATTGCTTCGCCAGGCAGGTATTCAATACATCAGCAGCCTTCTCTGGGGACCGGACTATTCGCTCCCGGCACTGTTGCGGGAGCCTTTCAACTATAAGGATGAGGGCTTCCCGGATATATGGGAGCTGCCCGGCCACGGCTGGCATGAAAATCTTCTTAAAGACCATAACGGGTGGGGACCAAGAAGGCTCACATTATGGCCGTCACCATTTCCGGAAGCTATAACCGGCGGTTTCTGCAAAACCCCGGAGGATGAATTCAAAGTCAACAGGGTCTTTCTGGACAGGGCAGCGGAGTCGTGTAAATCATTCGTCTCTTTAATCTGGCACCCATGGTCCCTGAACAAGTTCGACCCGGACATGAAAATGCTTAAGCTGACTTTCGCCCATGCCCTGCGCCTGGGACTGAAGCCTTGTACGTACGCTCAACTATACGAATCCGTATCGGGCTGAAGCTTAATCATGCTCGTTCAGAACAAAGAGGGTGTTGCGAAATAAAGTAGAGGCGATAAATCTCAACTAATCGAGGAGTGACTATAATGAAGTACGAACGTAAGAAAGTTTACTTTGCTTTAATAACCCTGCTCGGAGTTATAACATTGTTGCCGGTACGGGTTTGTCTGGCAGGCACCGAAATCGATTCCGGCGAAGGTGTGAATTCTTCGACAGCGATGCCGTCTGAATGGATGCACGCCTGGTCCGATCCCGGTTTTACGCTTCGGCCAATGCAGATAGTTCACGGTTTGGCCCCGCAGCAGGCCCGCTCCGAGGGCATTGCATTTTTCAAGAATCTGGGGCTGGGCGGCATTGTCTGCAACGTCAGTTTCGACCACTACATGCAATCGGAAGAGCACTGGAACACGCTGGCCCAGGCTGTGAAAAATTGTTCTCAGCTCGGATTGCGCGTATGGATATATGATGAAGATGGTTATCCCAGCGGCTCGGCGGGGGGGCTGGTGCTGAAAAAAAATCCGGACCACGAAGCACTCTGCCTGACTTACGATCCCGTCCGGCCTGAGCCCTTCACACTACGATCGGCCTATGAGCATACTCACGCCAGCAATAATTACGGTGCCGCCAGAAGGTATCCGAACCTGATCGACGACGAAGCGATTAAAAGTTTCGTCGATATAACACATCAAGCTTACCGGCAAAGATTAAGCGAGTATTTCGGCAATACAATCGAGGCATTCTTCACGGACGAACCTTCACTGATAGCCGTCAATATCGGCGCTTTGCCGGAAAGTGTCAGAAAGACCGTCCGCGTAGTCGACCCGCTGGATGAAACTCTTGCTCCACTGGCCTCGGTGCCGTGGGTGCCGGATTTGCCTCAATTGTACGAGAAGCGTTACGGCGAAGATATCAACGCATCCCGACGAAGTCTTTTTCAGGGCGATAAGCAAGAAGACCGCAAAGTCCGGCGACAGTTCTGGGCCCTGATCTCCGACCTTCTCGCACAGCGATACTTCGGCAGGCTGCAGGAATGGGCGGCGGAGCATAAGGTTGCTTCTTCCGGACACTCGCTGTGGGAGGAAATGCCGCTGCATCATGTCCCGCTGTACGGCAACGCGCTGAAAGCCCTGCGCCGAATGGATATTCCCGGCCTGGATATGCTCTCGTCGGATCCGCAGGCGGTGATTTATACCGGCTGGATGACCGCCATACTGCCCGCTTCGGCGGCGCTATTTAACGGCGGACGAAAAATCATGACCGAAGTAAGCGATTTCTCCCAGATTATGGACAACGGAAAGGCTGTTTCGCTCGAACACATGCAGGCCACCGCTGCATGGCAGGCTGCCCTGGGCGTCACCGAGTTCACGCTATACTACGATTACCGCAAGCGTTCGGCGGAAGATTACAGAAGCTACTGTGAATATGTTGGCCGTCTCAATGCCGTCCTGAGAGATGCGCAGCCGACCTGCCGCGTTCTGCTTTACTATCCAATCTACGATCTGTGGAGCGAATATCTGCCCATCCCCGGCAAGCTGACGGTCGAATCACAATCGGAGCGGGCGCAAACGCTCGTAAGCTCGTTCATGGAGCTGGGCCAGCAGATGGTCAGGCGACAGGTCGCTTTCGCACTGGCGGACCACGAGCTGCTGAGCCAGGCAGATGTCCGAGGTTCGCAACTGGATATACGGGGACATCGGTTTGGGGCGCTTGTCCTGCCGGCCGGCGCGGTTCTACCTAAAACGGCAATGGAAAAGATCGAACGATTTCGATCAAATGGGGGAGTAGTCATCCAGCCCGCAAAACAAGGAGCCGGCAGCGACTTTGAGAAATTGTCCGGATTATATACCGGCGGATCGCTGTCAACCCCGAATGACCGAATCGTGCTCGGCCGTTTCCAGCGTGACGGCAGGGAGATTCTGTTGCTGGTGAACGTCTCTTCCGAGCCTTATGATGGAAGCATTTCGTGCCGCAAATCCGCCGCGTGGTTGGCAGCGAATCCCGGCACGGGACGCATTGACAGGGCCGTGACTGACGCAGGAAAAGTCAAAATCTCCCTTAAACCACGCTCGGCCATTTTACTCATCGAAGCTGCGCCGAAAATTTTCAATAATTGACTCACAGGTTAAATAGGGAGTTTCTCATTCAGCAGTCTCTCTCGGCTGGTAAAGCCGAATGTCATCGAAGTACATCTTACCCGAGCCGCCTGGCGTCGTCATATTGCCTTTTGTGCCCAGGCCGATAGCAATACTGTCAACATCGGCCAGGTTGATGCCCTGATCGGCAAACGCCTGCAGCGGGATGACCCACTCCGTCCAGGCGTCGATCTGTGCGGCAGCCGTATCGTCATGAATCACAACGGCAGGTGCTCCGGCGGCGTTGGAGACCGCTACATAAAGCGGCTCGGCATCATTGCTTGTTATGCCGATGTCCTGGTTCATCCACTGCGAGCTAACCGTGCCGGTAGTCGTGACGTTTGTAAATACGGCTTGGCATGTCAGGGCCGCGTCATGGCTGGTAAGCGCCAAACCGATATAGACATTCGAGGCCATCTGGATCTGTTCCGACACACCCAGCTTCTGCCACGCAGAACCATCGGCTGAACTGTACGCTGCGAAGTTACCGGCCAAGTCACGCTCTACCTTAACCCAGTACGGAGCAGTTATATCAGCAGTCGTATCGTCAACGCTGGTTGCGCCCGTGCCGGGTCGTCGCTGGAATGAAACGCCCGAAGAAGGGGTCACGACCATCGTTGCGTGCGCCGAGTCCGGGTCGAGCGTCTCGCGAATCATCACGCCCGCCTTGGCCCAGGCGTTCGTGTTCTCGACGCTTTGGACTCTGGCGACAATCGAGCCGGTGCCGGTGAGTACCTTATAAGCAAAGTGGAACTCGTCGGCTTCGACGCCATCAACCGCCCAGATATCTGCGCCGGAACCGGTCATCGTGTAGGTGCCGACCGGGCCTTCTGCGAAGCTGCCGACGGACGCTGAATTGCCTCTGAACCACAGCGACAATTCGGCAACGCTTTGCTCGGTCCAGTCTCGCTGGTCTGTCAACGTATATTCGACCTCCGAATACTTCGAGTAGTCCTGCTTGTTGTTGTCGAAAACAAGCGGCATTGATTGAAGGCCACCGTTTACGATAGTTTCCTCGGTATAAGAAGGTGTGGTTTCATCGCCTACTGCAGCGCCGGTGCCGTTACCGGCAAAATAATCCGCCGTCCCGATCGAACCATAACCGAGGCCGTCATGCCATGAGTACCATATCTGATTCTCGCCGGCATCGTAGCCCTCGAAGTCGTCGATAACAAAGAAATCACCGGTCGTAAAGCTCCAGACGTTGCCGGCCCAGGGACTATCGGGACTGTCGTTGACCTCATCGATACGCCAGTAGTAAGTAGTATTCATTATAAGCTTGCCGGGGTCATAGCTCTCCTCGCCAAGGGCCTTTGGCCCCTTGTATTCGGGCGAGGTTTTCGTGGCACCGGCCACGGCGTCCACTTCCGTGCCGAAGTACACCTCGTGCGAAGCGGCAACGGCCCCCGCATCCCAGCCAAGAATTACCGACGGCTTTACGTCCACATCGCCATCAGCGGGATTCGGGCCGGTGACGGCACCCAGAGTGGTGAAACTCCAAACGTCGCCTTTATGAGTTGCAGAGCCATCGAACTCATCAACGCGCCAATAGTAGGTCTTCGCCAGATTAAGCGGGCCGGGGGTGTAAGTCGTAGTGCCGTTAAGAATACCCGTAGCAGCGTTGCTCACCTCGTCGAAATCTTCGCCGAAGACTACATAGTGCAACATAGCGGCGAAACCTGCCGTCCATTTAAGCTGCACATCCAGGTCAACAAATTCGGCGCCCTCAGCCGGAACGGGGTAATACGCAGTTTGGGGTGGAATCGAGAAGCTCCAGACATCGCCCTTCCAGGGACTGTTCGGCTCGGCATCGTTTACCTCGTCAATCCGCCAGTAGTAAGTTGTGCCGGGAACAAGACCTTCCGGAAAAGGATATCCGGGAAAGCCGGCAACCAAAAACGCATCGGTCTGATTACCACTGAGCGTATCGCCTATGCCGTTGTTGACGTCGTCGAAATTATCGCCCATATACACATCATGGGAAACCGTGAAATCTCCCGGCCGCCAGGAAAGCGTCGCCCAGGTACCCGCATGCATATCGCCGTCGCCCGGATCGGGGCTCGTGGCATAGGGATATCCACGGGGACCCGCCATCAAAGCTTGAATTTCTTCCAGCATTAACGCACGGCCAAATACAAAGACATCGTCAATCTCTCCCAGAAGCGGTTGTGGTTGTGTGCTATCATTGAAGACATAGCCACCAATATTGAACGGAAAACTGGAGGTACCGCTGACCATGCCCGCTTCGTCGCTTGCCACCTCTTCGCCGTCGATGTAGAGTACTACTCTCGACGAATCTCCTGTTAAAGCCACGTGATGCCAGGAAGGATATTCAAAGTCATAGTCTGCACCAACAAACTGCCACTGATTGCCGGCCATCCAAACCCCGAGCTGACCACCGTTCTCCGATGTAAATCCAAACTCTATCAAGTCATTCTGGCCGATAATGCCGGCATAGGTGCTGGTATTGCTCCCGCTGACCCAGCAGGCCAATGTGAATCCACCTAAGCCATTGAGTAAACTCAGGTCTGTACCAACATACGCATCGCTCCCATCGAACTGCAAAGCGCCTCCAAACATGCCCTCGATCCAGGTCACACCGCCGTTAAGCGTGCCGTTATAGCCATTGACGGATTGATCGGCGGTAGTCGTACCTGATCCCTCATCAATCGCCCAATAGCCGATAAGATCGGGATCGCCTAAATTAACTGCACTGGCGGGGTCTGTTAGTAACAAGCCGGACATTAAAATAAGTGAAATGAAATAAATTGTGTGCCTGCTCATGATAATCCTCCTAAAAATTAAGATGAACGATAATGGTTCAAGACTTTGCTACACCCTTTAATACAATTACCTCCGTCAGGTCCGTCGATGCGGCGCCGGATGACGCACCAGCATTGCCGTTTTCGGAGTTGCCGGACTGATCGGACAATTTTTACTTGATACCGCCTCCCTGCGGAAAACCGAAAATCCACGAAACTCACTGCTTTTTTATATCAGATTAACCGCCTGCCCGTCAAGCAAAATCTCTGGATTATCCACAATCCTCAATAATCCTGGTATCTGATTTTCTCCAGCAGATCAGCCAGCTCTTTAACAACATCCGGATGCTCCGACGCGGCATTGTTTTTTTCGCCAAGATCGTTTCTGAGGTTGTAAAGCTGTGATTGCGGATCCAGACCAAGTTCGGTATTGGTATTCTTGTTTATCTTCGGTCCCTTGCCCGGCTCGATGTATTTCCAGTCTCCCCTGATCAAAGAAAGACAGCGGGCGTGCTCAACCAAATGGTCGCGGCCTACGAGTGATTTACCGAGCAGTGCAGGAAGAATATCAAAGCTGTCCGGCGCGTCGTTGGGGGCAAGTTTCCGGCCGGTAAGCGCCGCGAATGAAGCCATAAAGTCAATCTGAGAAACAAGAGCGTCAGACTGACCTGGTTTCACATAACCGGGCCGGCGTACAATAAAGGGCACGCGCGTACCGGCATCGAATGCGCTGTATTTTCCTCCCCGCAGAGGGCCGGAAGGCTTGTGTCCATCGAGTTTTTCGACCGCCTGATCTTTGTAACCATCGTCCACCACGGGTCCGTTATCGCTGGTAAAAATCACCAGGGTGTTCTCAGTAAGGTTCAGACAATCAAGCGTTTTGAGAATTTCACCGGTGCAGTAGTCAAGCTGCACAATCGCATCGCCGCGCGGACCGAGACCGCTGCTGTCGGCAAACCTTGGGTGAGGGACGCGCGGTACGTGGATATCGTGTGTCGAGAAGTAGAGGAAGAACGGCTTGTTCCTGTGCTTCTCGATAAAGTCTTTGGCCTTGTCGGTGATAACATCGGCTATGTCCTCATCCACCCAGCGTGCCGCTTTTCCGCCGCTCATGTAGCCGATCCTGCTGATGCCGTTGATGATAGTTTGGTTGTGGCCATGGCTGGGGTGCATCTTAAGCAGTTCCGGATGGTCTTTGCCTGTCGGCTCGTCGCCGATAGGTCCGTCAAAGCTGACCTGTATCGGGTCCTCCGGATCGAGACCGACGACTCGGCGGTTTTCCACGTAAACACAGGGCACTCGGTCGCCGGTGGCGGGAATCAGGAAACAGTAATCGAATCCTATATCAAGTGGGCCGGGCTTAATATCGACGTTCCAGTTAAGCTCACGACCTTGTGCCCCCAGCCCGAGGTGCCATTTGCCCACAACGCCGGTCGTGTAGCCTGCTCTTTGCATGATCAACGGAAGCGTCGTTCGCCCCGGCTGGATAATCATGCTGGCGTCACCCCGCGCAATGCCCGTACCTTTATGACGCCAGGCATATTCGCCGGTTAGCATGGCATAGCGTGACGGCGTACAGGTCGCCGACGGAGAATGAGCGTTCGTAAAACGCAATCCTTCAGATGCGAGCTTGTCAATGTTTGGCGTTTTGACATTGGTCGCGCCATAGCAGCCTACGTCACCATAACCGAGATCGTCGACATAAATCAAAACGATGTTGGGGCATTTGGTATCGGCTGCTTTAAGTTTAGCTGGGAGAATAACAGCAGCAGCAGCTAAACCGAGTGATTTCATAAATGAACGACGAGACATATATGAAGATCTCATGGCTTCTCCTATCATAAAAAGTTCACTTTGTTAACGATTAGGATCTAATCGGATTAAGCGAGACACTGTTTATTTACTGCTTGACCTTAATTATCGCCGCCCAGTCGCTCGATGAAGGCCTGCGCAGCGTAATTTTGTCTTTCGCCGTATCGACTGAATTCGATCGTTTACCTGTCCTGGGATCTATCCATGTAATCTTATAGTTTTGCCCGGCCGATTCGACGTTTAAGACTGTTTCTCTAACATCGGCCAAGTATATGAGGTAGATATCACCTTCGGCAGCGAGGCAAAATGCACCTTTTCCAACAAGCTCGTTATGCGGTTCCATCTGAGAATACGGAATCGACTCGAAAGTTTTTCGCAAGCAATGCAATTGAGCAGGCGCTTTGCCCTGTCCAATATGAGCTGTATAGAAGGGGCTTTCGGCAGTCCAATCGCCGTAGGTGGCATATCCGCCGGCCATTGCAATCGACCAGTGGCATTTTCTTACCCAGTCGGCGTTCAGGCCATGCTTAGGCACATCAAGAACACCTTCATAACCATACTCTTCATTCACATAAGGCTTGGCAATGTGCCAGTATTTCAAAGCCCACTGGTTCACCTCGGAGCAGTTGCCGTATTGTTGCGTGATGATAAAGCCAGCCCAGGATTGATCGCCGTAAAGCCAGTCCTGGTGTGCGTGAGCCGAACGCAAACGGTCGTAAGGATCCCATTTTTTGACAAGGTTTCCCATTTTTGCAGCCCAGTCCGGCTTTCGATACTCGTTATGCTCATTTCCCAAATCCCACCAGACATTCGAGAAAGCCGCCAATCGGGCGACGGAATAGCGATAAAGTCGCTTCTCGTTTTCGGTAAGAACGCCGAGTTCTCTCGGCAGGCCTTGTTTTTCGAGTGTCATGATGCACGTCGCTACAATCCCGCGTTCTCTCATTGCCTGTACGGCCTGATCTGCTTTCTGCCAATGAGCTATATTGAAACGTGTAAAGTCATACTTATGGGGCTTACCCAACCAGGCAGGCAACGGATTCACTTCACCCGGAGGCGCTCCATAATTAGGGAGCTTCCACAAATCGCCTTCGAACTTATACTCACTTTTGCTGCGGGTGTCGTTGTCTCTCGGATAGCCCGTTAAAAGAAAGCGAACCTTATTGAAGCCGTATCGAACGCAATAATCGAACAGGCTTTCGATCTGCTTGTCGTCATTTGACGGATCCAACAGGTGATAGGCGGTAAGGCCCATATGATAAAAAGGCTGCCGGGACAATGCGAACTGGAAATGCTTCGGATGTTCGGGATTTGCGATAACAGGTTGCATCCCTGCTGGACCGGTTGTTCGGAAAGAGCCTGTGTGGATCTTGTCTGTCTCCATGTTAGTCGTCAGCGAGAATTTGTACTCAGTTTCAGCAAGTGACGGGCAGAATCGTACACGAAAGCAGCGCCCGTTCTGGTCGTCACAAAAACCTTCGACCTCTACCGGCGAGCCGATATTGGGCGTGAAAATGGCGCTGAGACGAACATCGGTAAATGGATTACCTTCAGGCGGGCTGTCAGATTCCACAACAATTTCGTAGATATCAAAGCATGGAATAACTGGAGGACCTGGCTCGACTTTAACGCCTGTGGGAGCTGTTTGTATTGAGTATAAAGTAAGGCAAGCAGCAAAAATTATAAAAACGTAACGCATGGTTCTATCCTCATCTCAACAATAATTAGTTATGCCGTAAATAGCTCTTCGACTACGCTCAGGGTGAAGAAGAAGTTTCCTTCATATCGAGCGAGAACGAGGCATTGCAAACTGATAACCCTGGCAAACGCCTCGGCTTCGACGTATACTACCAGAATATCGTAACGCTTTTGTGGTGCTCCGGTCAAAACGTTTTTTCGTAGAAGGATATACAGATGATTGATTGTATGAAGCGACGCAGTTTTCTAACCGGTCTTGCAGCTATGGGCGTGGCCTCCGGCATGGGTACACGTACCGGGATTATTTCCGCTGCCCAGTCAGCAGGTTCGGGCAAGCAAAGAGACTTAAAAATCACAAAAGTGGAAATCCTGCAGATAACGGGCAAGAACAAGAGAAAGGCCCTATATCTGAAAGTCCATACCAACGGCGGCCCGGCGGGGCTCTACGGCCCGATCGACAACGAGGCCGCGATGTTCGTCGATCGATTCTTCAAGCGAAGTCTGATCGGCACCGACCCGCTTACATACGAAGCATATTGGGACAAGATGTTCCGGGCGAGCAGGCACTCTCGCGGCAGCCATTACATCATGGCCCTCAGCGCAGTGGACAATGTGCTCTGGGACCTTCGCGGCCGGCTCTTCGGCCTGCCGGTATATCGGCTTCTCGGCGGTTCACGCAGCAAGGTAAGGGCCTATGCCAGTTGCCTGGGATTCTCGCAGGAACCGTCGGCGCTGCGCGCGAAAGCGCAGGAATTGAAGCAGCAGGGGTACCGGCATCAAAAGTGGTTTGTGCGGGACCGCGGGCCGAACTTCGGACCGGATGGTGTCGAAGAAGATGTGAAAGTCGTGCGCTTGCTCCGCGAAGCGGTAGGGGACGATGTGGACCTCATGTTCGACGCGTACTGGCAATGGGACCTTCAATATGCCCTGGCCTGGACCAGACGAACCGAGCAGTATAATCCACGATGGATAGAAGAGCCCTTCCAAAGCGCAAACCTGGACGCCTTCATCGCGCTGAGCCGCGAGACTTCTATACCTGTGGCTACCGGAGAGCATTTCTACGGCCGTTGGGATGTGCACAAGTTCCTCAAGGCCAATGCTATCATGGTGGTTCAGGCCGACCCGGAATGGTGCGGCGGGGTTAGCGAGCTGGTAAAGATATGTACGCTTGCATCGGTTCACGGGGCCAACGTCATCCCGCACGGCCACAGCCTCCACGCCGCGATGCACGTAGTGGCAAGCCAGTCGATAGAGGTTTGTCCGCTCGTCGAGTTCCTGATTAAGAAGATGGATAGCTACTACGATTTCGAGAAGCACCCGCTCAAGCCCGTAGACGGGATGCTGGAACTGCCGGATAAGCCGGGCTTTGGGATTGAACTGGACGAATCCAAGATCGAAGATATTCGACCTGTATCGTGGCGGCAAAGTTGAATCGCAAAATTACGCCGGCCTATTCGGGGCGCCAGGGGTGTTGATTGTCACCCTTGGGCTGGAGGAATTTCGCATCGACTTGTTTATACCATTCGTGCAGCCTGTTGCGCATTTGTTCGACACGCTGCGGATACTGAGAAGCCAGGTCCTGCCGTTCGCCTATGTCGTTCTGCAGGTCGTAAAGGTGGACGCGGCCATCCTCGAAACGTTCGATGAGCTTGAAGTCGCCCATTCGAATCGCCCCGCCGGGGAAGCCGCCCTGGTTGGAGTAGTGCGGATAATGCCAATAGATAACGCCACGGTCGATACTCGTCGCGCCTTTCAGCAAGGGAACCAGTGACACGCCGTCCAAATGCTGGTCTTTCTTCAAGGGCAACCCCGCCATATCGAGAATCGTCGGATAGAAGTCGGTACTGATTACCGGGACGTCGGACTGCGAACCGGGCTTTGTCACGCCGGGCCAGCGAATCAGGTAAGGCTCGCGGATACCGCCTTCGTACAACCAGCCCTTGCCTCCGCGCAGAGGCAGATTGGACGTCGGCGAGCCCTCGCTGGTCGACAATCCGCCGTTGTCGGACATAAGAACGACGGCTGTATGATCCGCGACGCCCAGTACCTCCAGCTTGTCCAGCACGCGGCCGATCTGTTCGTCCATCGCCTCGACCATAGCCGCGTAAACGGCGTGACACTGACGGAGTCGCACCTGCCGCTGTTTTTCGACCGGCCAGACCTGCTCTTCCGGGCCAAACTCTCGCTCCTCGGCGTCCAATAGTCTCTGCCGTTTGGCCTTGTATTTGGCGATCAGGTCCTCGCGGCCCTGGAGTGGCGTATGAACAGAATAAAAGGCCAGATATAACAGAAAGGGATCGTCTTTGTATCGAGCCAGTAGCTTCAACGATTCGTCGGTCAAGACCCTGGGAAGATGTGATCCTTTGGGATAATCTCCGAGCCGCGGGTTATCGAAAGGAGCGAAATAGCCACCGCGCGGCGAACCAACGGCCCAGCCTCCAACGTTGGCGTCAAAGCCCTGATTCTCGGGCCAATACTTCTCCTCGGAGCCGAGGTGCCACTTACCTAAGAATGCCGTCTTGTAGCCATGCTCGGCCAGGGCCTCGGCCAGGGTGACTTCCTCCAGTGACATCCAGTCATTGAGCGGCGCCGGATTAAACCGCCCGGAGCGCTTACCGCTGAACCAGTTAGTCGCATCGACGCGCGATGGATACTTGCCCGTCATTATGCTGTACCGCGTCGGACTGCAAACCGGATTAGCAGCATAGCCGTTGGTGAAGTTCATGCCGGAACGCGCCAGCCGGTCGATGTTCGGTGTCTCGTAGAAGCAGTGGGGATTATTGGCACCAATGTCCATCCATCCGAAGTCATCGACGAGGAAGAATACGAAATTGAGCGGTTTGTCCTTCGCGGCAGCGGCGCGCAGCATTGCACCTGCGGGTAATAAGGCGGCGGCAGCACCTCCAAGCATGGTCTTTAGAAATTCACGCCGGCTGTTAATCTCTCTCATTGTTTGTTTCTCCGTTCGAGTTTAATCATTTGTTCGGCATATCGCCTGCCCAATTCCCGAGACGACTTTGTATCGAAATGCAGGACATCACCTTTATGTGTGAATCCTGAGACATCGACACAGGCGGTATTTTCCACTATGTTAGGTATGTTCTCCAGAATTTTATTGATCGATTCGGCGTTCGGATTTCTCTCAACGTAAAAATCGGCCAGCTTCGCAACCACAAACGGGAGTTTTTCGTCGCCTGAATCCCGCCGGAAATTGGCAATCAATTTTTCCAGTTTTGCCTGATACACTTGAATTTTTTCCGGCTTGCTGTCCGATTCACCCTGATGCCAGATTATCCCTTTAATTACGCCGTCTTGCATCGCCGCTTTCGCCCTTATTACGGCGTCGTCATAGGGATGACTTTTTGTCTGCTTATGATATCCGCCTTTGGCCCAGGAAGAAATCGGCGAGCCGCCTGCCGCACATGGTATCAGTCCGATTCTCACACGTTTCTTGTAGCCGGCCATGGCCTTTCCGAAAGCAAGGCCGGGCCCTACACCGACAATCCCCAGCTTGTCAAAATGGAGCGGATCCTTTGCCAGCTCCCACTCATTGCCTTGATTGAGAACATAAACTCGCGGGTGAGTTTGCATGTCCTGCTCCTGGACCTGACCCCGGCCTGCCATATTCGACTGTCCGGCAAGTATATACAGGTGGAAATTCCGGCTATTTGAATACTGTTGTGAGCAGCCGGCGTTTAAAAGCGCGAATATTACGATTGCGGCACTCAATTTTTTCATGTTGTCCAACTCCAGTATTACGTCGTAAACCGAACCGAATGGGCTATAGGCAGAATTCACCTTTGTCCATTATTATCTCGCCATCTACCTCGATAGTCGGTCTTATAATCACGCCGTCAACGTGTGCTTTGCTGTCCCACTTGGCTCCGGTTTTGCCGGGCAGGGGGCTGCCGAACGCAATATGCACGCCGGGAAACTTCTCATCCTGAAGCAGATTGTAGATTAGCCCGGTCAGGCCGGTATTAGTACCGATGGCAAATTCACCTATCCTATTGCTGTTCTCATCGACCTCAAAGATGTACCTGGTAAATTCGTGCCGGAGCTGCTCATTGTCGCAGCGTATACTTTCTTTTACTGCTCTGCCGTTTTCAACCTCGATGGTAATTGGCGTATCTTCAAGAGAACCATATTTCTGGGTGAAGAAATCCCCGAGGCAGCCGTCAATGACAACTGTACCGCTGACATTAGCAGGCGACGTAAACACCTCACCATCGGGGAGATTCATCCATTGGCCCGGGGTGATATCGCCGTCGCTGATTATCCATTTGAGCTGCGGACTGAATTTAGCAACAAAATCGTTCCCTTTTTCAGTTACCACCCTGATTTTGCCCGCGTTTTTAACCTTCTCATAAACAAGCCTGCTGACGCGCTGAATCTCTTTGTAATCGCTGCACATCCCGTCTTTCATAATCTCCGGCGTAATTCCAATCATGTGGGCATGCCTGAGCCCGGGATTGGCCTCGACCGCTTTGAGCATCCGCATTCGGAAGGTCTGTAGCTCTCCTTCGGCACCCTGGGCGGCATAAACACTAACATCGGCAGCCTTAATGGCATCGTCAATAGCCTGCGGATAATCAATCGGTCTTTCGCCGAAATCCTCCATTATGAGGAATACAACTTCGGCGGTAATCTTTTCGATGGCTGCCTTTATAGCTGAACCGATTTCGACGGTCTCGGCATCGGTAATAATGACCACGCTCTCGCCCGCCCTGACTTTCAGACAATTCTCGACGGCCTGTTTTACGCCTTCTTCAATACTGCCCACTTTATTTCTCCTGCTTATATTTACTGTAAAAATTGCCTCGGCACGATTCTACCGGCCCGCCCACTATTAGGCAAGAGATCGATACCAACTAAAATTTCGAATTTGTATGCCTCGTCTCCGAACAACATGAAGGAAATCAGCAACCTCAGCAATTCGGGGAAAAATCTTTGGCAGCAGCATAACACTACAATAAATATTGATTTAAGAATTACAATGTGTTAATATAGGTAGAGTTGGATGAAATAAATTCGCATTATTAGGACTTGCTGTTTGAAAAAAAGCTTAATAAAACGTTTAAAACGTAAGAACTTAGTCTTTTTCGTTGTAATATTGTTTGTTAGTCTGCCCGCGGGCACAACCCGGGCCGAATTTCTCGCATATAATGACAACCTTCGGGAGGCGGGTGATTCTACGGCGGCAAATGTTACCGGCTGGACTATTCATAATAACGATAGGGCCAATTCAACAGGCCGGCTCAGGAACTTCGAAACAGGTAGCGATGCCGGGATGCCCACTGTTACATTCACGATGGGAAGTGCCGGACTAAGTGTCAGCGGCGGCGGCGCCGGCGGTAATCCCACTCCCGGCACGGAAGCTTATGAGATATTCAGTAATATCGTAGACTTCGGACCGAACAACATTTATTACGGCGGCCAGGGCTGGTGGGTCGAGATAGAATTCACCGGATTAGACCCGGCAAAGACGTACAGTTTTGTCGGCACTGCTATCCGCTCAACGAATTATCCCAGCCGGATTACGCTTTTCACTATCAGCAATGCCGTTAGCTATGTCAATAACAGCAGCGACGGGATTGTCGAGAGGAGCGAGAGCCAATCCAAACTTCTTGCCGGAAATAACAGTATCACTGGCTATGTGGTTCGTTGGGACGAGATCGTGCCCTCGGCCACAGGTAGTTTCACAATCAAGGCAGAAGCAGCTCCCGAATCCGAGGATGGAAAAGCGTATCCTCTTGCGGGTTTCATGCTCGAAGAGCTTGGCAAGGCAGGGAACCGCTCGCCTGATGTCGATGCCGGAGATTATGACTCCCTTACATGGCCGAACAATATCCTGCAGCTAAGCCCGGATATCGAGGACGATGACCCATGTGATCTTGACATATTGACAATAAAGTGGTCGAAACTCAGTGGCCCCGGCTCAGTGACTTTCGAACCCGCCGACGACATAGCGGACCCCTGCGCGATATTTTCCGAGCCCGGCGATTATGTCCTGCAGCTCCAGGTATGGGATGAAGTGCCCCAGTTAGGCAGCAACTCGGTTATTATAACCATAATAGAGCCGATGCTGGGCGATCTGGATGGGAACAACAAAGTCAACTTCAAAGATCTCGTGCTCTTTAGTGCACAGTGGCTTGGTCCTGAGAGAAGTCCCGCCGACCTCAACGCCCGTGACGGCGTCAATATGGCCGACTTCGCTGTCCTTGCCGAAAACTGGCTCGAAGGGGAAGGAGCAATCCTTGTTATAAACGAACTTCTCGCAAGGAACGATTTTAGTATAACCGATCCACAGGGCCAGCACGACGACTGGATCGAAATTTACAATTCAGGCGAAGAAGCTATTAACATCGGCGGGATGTATCTGACAGACGATTTATCCGAACCGACCAAGTGGCGGATTCCGAACGATAATTCCTCCGCTACCACAATTCAGCCGGGCGGTTATCTTTTAATCTGGGCGGACAATGACATCGCCGATGCAGGATTGCATGCGGGCTTCGAACTCGACGCCGATGCCGGTGACCAGATCGGCCTGTTCGATACCGATGGCATTACACAACTTGACAGCATCACTTTTGACCAACAGACGCCGGATGTTTCCTACGGCCGGGATCCCGACGCTACGAATAATTGGGTAACACTCGATCCAACTCCGGGAGCATCGAATAATGGTTCGTATCTTGCTGTTGTAGCCGATACGAAATTCAGCCATGACCGCGGCTTTTATGATGCGCCATTCGCAGTACAGATTACTACTGAAACACCCGGCGCGATAATTCGCTACACCACAGACGGAAGCACACCGACTATGAGCCACGGCCAAATTTATAATCCCGCTTCACCAATCACAATCAGCACAACAACCTGCTTACGGGCAATGGCATTCTTGCCGGGCTTCAAATCCACCAACGTCGATACGCATACTTATATCTTCCTCGACGATGTCATCAATCAAGCCACGAATCTATTAACCGGCTCTCAAGTTGTGCCGCCTGGTTATCCGAGTTCATGGGGCTCTGTTACCGGCGATTATCAGCTTGATCCGGACGTCGTCGGACAGAACGGCAAAGACCGCTTCAACGGACTTTATGCAAGGACTATCATCGACGACCTTAAGTCAGCCCCGAGTATCTCTCTTGTTATGGACACAGACGACTGGTTCGGCAGCAGGGGCATATATATCAATCAGTCGCAGGACGGCACTGAGCGCGTCTGTTCAATCGAATATATAGACCCAAATACCGAAGACGAATTTCAAGCCAACTGCGCCATGGCCATGCAGGGAGGCGTAAGTGGCGGAGGCACAAGTTTGCAGAGATGGAAGTCGTTCAAGCTCTCGATGCGCCCGAGGTTCAAGACTCAAACCGACGACCGCAAAGCAACGGGCGGCCCGCCGAAATTGAATTTCAAGCTGTTCGCCGATTCGCCGGTGGATTGCCACAACACCTTCGTACTGGACGGGGTTCTTAACCACTCGTGGCTGCATCCGAGCAGCGGCCAGACTAACACCGCCCTGTACGTCCAGGATCAGTACGTTGCCGACCTTCACAACGCTATGGGCGGCTATTCCCCTCACGGCTCCTACGCCCACATCTACATAAACGGCCTGTACTGGGGAATGTACTACACGCATGAACGGCCGGACCATGCCTGGGCGGCGGAAATGTTCGGTGCCAACGAGGACGAGTACGACGCGATAAAGCATAACAGCGGAGGTGTAATCAATAACGGCATAGGGGGTAGCGCTACGGCAAACTATAATTCGATGATCAGCGCCGCAAACGCCGTGCAATCCAACCCAACCAATCTCGCCAAGTACAACACATTGACCCAGAACCTCGACGTCGATAATTTCATCACTTACCTGCTGGCCAACTGGTTCTGCGACAATGGTGACTGGCCGCACAAGAACTGGTACGCAACCCATCTCAATCATCCGGATGGGAGATGGCGATTCCACTCCTGGGATGCTGAACACACTGTCGAGAACAATGGGGATGGAAAATTTGGTGAGAGTCCATCTGATATTCACGACAAGCTCGATGGAAACGCCGAATATCGAATGAGATTTGCCGACCTCGTACACCGTAATTTCTTCAATGGCGGCCCACTCTCTTCCCAGGTTTCGAAACAAATCTTTCAAGCCCGAATGGACCAGATTGACCGTGCAATCGTCGGCGAGTCCGCCAGGTGGGGCGATAACAGAAGATCTACGCCGTACACACGTGAGGATTGGCTGAGAACCGCCAACAGCAGGCTTAACAGCTACATCCCGGGCCGCTCGAACACCATTCTCAACAGGCTCAAAAGCGCCAACCTCTACCCCAGCACAAATGCGCCCGTCTTTAGTATCAACGGCATCAATCAGCACAGCGGCCATGTCGATACCAACGGCAGACTGACAATGAGTGCATCCGGCACAATCTGGTACTCGCTTAACGGCGCCGACCCCAGGATAGCCGGCGGTTCAGTCAACAGCTCCGCGGCAAGAATATACACCGGGCCTGTCATCCTGACCAAAAGCACCCAGGTCAAGGCACGCGTTTTAAACGGCAATACCTGGAGTGCCTTGAACGAGGCAGTCTATGCCGTCGGACCGGTCGCTGAGAATCTGCGTATCACGGAGATTATGTACAATCCGCAGTCCTTGGGACTCCTAACGGAGAATGTAAATATACTCACCGATCCGAACACCGAGTTCATCGAACTAAAAAACATCGGAGCAGAAAGCATAAACCTCAATTTCGTCAGCTTTACGAATGGAGTCGAATTCACCTTCCCGGACGTAGACCTTGCGCCCGATGAATATGTTCTAATTGTTGAGGATATAGATGCTTTCACAAACAAGTACGGCCCGTCTCTTAATATCGCCGGCGAGTACTTCGGCAGCCTGAACAATGGCGGCGAACGCATCGAGCTGCTGGACGCCGCAGGCTCGACCATCCATAATTTCAAGTACAGCGACGGCTGGTTTACCATCACCGACGGCATGGATTTTTCGCTCGTGGTGACAGACCCTCTTAATACCGAGCCTTCTCTCTTCTCCGACAAGAGCGCCTGGCGACCGAGCACCGGCCCGGGCGGCTCACCCGGCACCGATTACGCAGACCAGGCTCCGGAAATAGGCGACGTAATTATAAACGAAATTCTCGCCCATTCACACGCGGAGGCCCCGGACTGGATAGAGCTCTACAACACGAACGGCCATGCCATCAATATCGGCGGCTGGTTCCTCAGCGACGATAACATGGATCTGAAGAAATACGAAATCCCCGATGTCACGATTATGGAACCCTATGGCTACGTCGTTTTATACGAAGACCTTCATTTTGGCAATCCGGCCGCTCCCGGCACCCACAGGCCCTTCGGTCTCAGCGAGAACGGCGAAACTTTATATCTGAACTCCGGTTCCGACGGCGAACTTACCGGTTACAGCGACGAGGAAAAGTTTGGAGCTTCCGCAACCGGCGTATCTTTCGGCAGATATCTCAAGAGCACCGGTTCGTATAACTTCGTTGCTACCAGCGAGATTACGCCGGGCGGCGCCAACGCCTATCCGAAGGTCGGACCTCTCGTTATTAATGAGATCATGTACAACCCGCCTGTTATAGGCGACGCCGAATATGTCGAGCTTCTAAACATCAGCGACTCACCGGTCGTTTTGTATGATCCCGTTACAGCCGAGCCCTGGCGTTTTACAGACGATCCCGACAACCCGGGAATCGAATTTTTCTTCCCAACAGATTCGCCAGTTACCTTGGCCGGTGGCGAGTATTTGTTATTAGTCGGCGATTGGGGAGAATTTGCTAAAATGTTTAATGTCCCCGCCGGCGTGCAGGTGTTCGAGTGGCCCGAAGGTAAGCTCAACAATGCCGGCGAGAAAATCCAGCTAAGCATGCCCGGCGACGTCGACACCCAGGGCCTGCGCCACTGGATCCGAGTCGACCGAGTCAAGTACAGCGATGGATCGCACCCGGACGATACACCAGGCGCCGCTGACCCGTGGCCCGCCGAACCGGACGGCAGCGGCTACTCACTTAGCAGGATCAACCCAACCGAATACGGCAACGACCCAATCAACTGGCAGGCCGCAATTCCATCCCCCGGTAGAGAAAACCTATAGCACGGGCGGTTCGCGAAGAAGCCCCTACGAGCTTGCAAATTAATCGGGTTTTGTTATAATCCGGCAACAATTTATTAAACCAATGATCACTTGCAATCAATAAAGGAAGAAAGATGAATAACCAAATCAGCATTATGCCGTGTTTGGACATGCAGAACGGCCGGGTGGTCAAGGGCGTTCATTTCGTCGATATCCGCGACGCCGGCGATCCGGTCGAATGCGCGAAGGCCTATTGTAAGGCCGGAGCGGATGAGATTGCGCTGCTGGATATAACCGCCACCGTTGAAAATCGTCCGACCATGCTCGAAGTGGTGAAAAACGTCGCTGAAGCCGCGACGATCCCGTTCACCGTAGGCGGAGGTATCCGCGATGTCGCCTCGGCGGCCGAAGTAATCGGCGCCGGCGCCGATAAAATATCCGTGAGCAGTGCGGCTTTCCGAAAGCCCGAGGTCATCAGGGAAATGGTTGCCGAATTGGGTGCCGATAAGGTAACCGTTGCCATCGACGTGGACCAGAACGAATCATTGCCCTCGGGCTACGAAGTCTATATCGAGGGAGGCAGGACCGCCACCGGCGCCGACGCAATCGAATGGGCAAAGAAAGTCGACGGCTACGGCGTGCCCGTCATCCTGCCGACCAGCAAGGCCGGGGATGGAGCCAAAACGGGATTCGACCTTCCAGTCATCAAGGCGATGGCCGATGCCTGTTCGGCCACGATTGTAGCTTCGGGAGGAGCGGGCAAGCTGGAACATTTTTACGATGCCGTCGAGGCCGGAGCGACCGTTCTTCTTGCCGCCTCGGTGTTCCATTTCCATATTATCGATATACCGGAACTGAAGGACTACTTACGCAGCCGGGGCTTAAATGTGAAGTAAAAAGACATTGTCGATTTTCGATTTCTAAATTGGCATTCGGCAATCGGCAATCTTCAATAAAAAAGCCTTTCTTTTCGTCCGATTTTCTGGTAAAATGCAGAATTCTTGTAAAGTTGTGTGTAGATAGGGTCGTTGGTAGATTCGGTACACAGCGTTTTTTTAATCAGAAAAGGAGATAATAGTGAAAACGAGAAATTACATTGTGATGTTGGCATTGAGCTGTTTGGTTGTAATATCGGCTTATGCGGCACAAGAAGGCACCAAAGAGAATGTTCAAGAACCACAAACCACCGAACAGGCTGCTGCCCCGAAAGCGGAGACACTAAAGACGGAAGTGGAAAAAGTCAGCTATATAATAGGAACCCAAATTGCCCGGAATTTCAAGACGCAGGAAATCAAGGTCAATCTTGATTCGCTGATGATGGGGCTGAAAGATGCCCTGGAAGGCAAGCAATTAGCGCTTAGCCAGGAAGAGATGCAGCAGGTTTTTACGCGTTTCCAGCAGCAGATGAGAGCGAAACAGGCCGCCAAGCAGGCAAAAGAAGCTGCTGCAAACCTGGCCACAGGCACTGCATATCTTGAGGCGAACAAGGCAAAGGAAGGCGTTAAGGTCCTTCCGAGCGGCCTGCAATACAAAGTCATCAAAGAAGGTACGGGAAATACCCCCACTGCGGATGATAAAGTCAAGACTCATTACCGCGGCACTCTTATTAACGGCACAGAATTTGACAGCTCTTATAAGCGTAATAAGCCCGCGGAGTTCCCCGTCAAGGGTGTAATAAAAGGCTGGACGGAAGCCCTGCAGCTTATGAAAGTAGGTGGCAAGTGGGAGCTTTATATACCCGCAAATCTCGCTTACGGGCAGCGCGGAAGGCCCAACATACCGGCCAATTCCACACTGATCTTCGAGATCGAGCTGCTTGAGGTAACTAAGGCGGCAGCGCCGGCTCAGGCGGCACAGCCGACTGTAGAGGTTAAGTAAAAAAAGATGTTTAACCGTAGAGACTGTAGGGATCGCAGAGATTGAATCAGAATTTTTTACTGCGTCCTCAGCGGTCTCTGCGGTTAATTTATTTCTGAATTCTGTTTATTGCACTGCGTAACCTCAGAGGAAAAAGTACAAGACACCCTCGTAGATTCTCAATCATCATTTAAATCGCCGAGAAGAGTATGCTGGCCTATACTTCACTCTTCCCTTAGAGCAAGGCTATAACCTCCGTCAGCAGTAATTGCGATAAAACCGCTGCCAATCACCGGGCCGGCCTGACCATAGTAGTTATCGCCCCAGCCAACTATAGTGCCATCTTTTGTTAAGGCGAGGCTGTGGTATGCGCCTGCTGCTATAGCGATAAAGTCGGTACCTTCCGGAGGCACAGCCTGGTCGGACTCATTGTAGCCCCATCCGACTACACGGCCGTCTTTTGTCAGAGCCAGACTATGGTACCCACCTGCGGCAATAGCAATGTAATCATTTCCCCCGGGAGGACTGGCCTGGCCATCGGAATCACTGCCCCAGCCGACTATACTGCCGTCCTGCCTTAGGGCAAGACTATGATCCCAGCCTGTGGCGATAGCGATATAGTCGTTGCCGGCAGGAGGCATGGCTTGATTTTCCATGTAGCTGTAGTTACTCCAGTCGACTATACTGCCATCCGACTTCAGGGCGAGACTATGCTTAGCACCTGCGGCAATAGCGATAATGTCGTTACCGGCAGGAGGACCAAGGCTACCCCACCACCTATTGTAGTCGTTTCTGTAGCCCGAGTCGACTATACTACCATCTTGCCGTAGAGCAAGGCTATGCCATCTGCCTGCTGCGATAGCGATAAAGTCGTCGCCGGGAGGTGGACTCGCCTGCCCCTCGGAGTTTCTGCCCCAGCCGATTATCCTGCCATAATCCCTTATGCCAAGACCATGTGACCTTCCTGCAGCAACGGCGACAAAATCATTCCCATCAGGAGGGCTTGTCTGAGCATACAAGTCATCGCCCCAACCGTATATACTGCCATCTTTCTTCAGGGCAATATTATGATAATCGCCTGCGGCAACAGTGGTGAATTCGGCAAGGCTTGGCGAGGCACCCTGGCCGTGTGAATTTCTGCCCCAGCAGACTACGCTGCTGTCCTGCTTTACGGCAAGACTGTGCCACCTGCCTGCAGCGATAGCGATGTAGTTTCCTGCCGGAGGTGTAGCCTGAGCATAATCGTTCCTTCCCCAGCAAATTATATTGCCGTCTCTGCGAAGAGCAACGCTGTGCCACCCGCCTGCGGCGATAGCAACATAGTCCCCTGCCGGGGGGGAGGAGCCCTGACCATAATCGTCTCCCCAGTCAAAATCCTGGCCATAATAGACTCTGCCCCAGCTTACTATACTGCCGTCAGAGCGAAGGGCAAGGCTATGCTCATAGCCTGCTGCGACAGCGATAAAGTCGTTCCCGTCTGGAGGTGTAGCCTGACCACAGTAGTCTTTGCCCCAGCCGACTATGCTGCCGTCTTCCTTTAGGGCAAGACTATGAAGCCCCCCTCCGGCGATAGCTGTAAAGTCGTTTCCTTCCGGAGGTGTGCCCTGACCGTGGTCGTTGTCCCCCCAGCAGACTATACCGCCATCAGAGCGAAGGGCAAGATTATGCCAGCCTCCAGCGGCGATAGCGATAAAGTCGTTGCCGTCCGGAGGTGTGGCCTGACCATAATCGTTTTGACCCCAGGCGACTATACTGCCGTCAGAACGAAGAGCCAGATTATGATACCTGCCCGATGAGATTGAGACAAAGTCACTTCCTGCAAAGTCGCCGCTATTAAAAGCTATCTCTCCCCATCCCAGGATCTCTGCGGCAAAGCTCGATTGGACAACACAAAGACAACACAGGACAGCAACTGCTGCAAACGACATGAAATTTTTCTTGTAAATATTTGTGAATTGCATTTTTACTCTCCTAAGTCGTTATCTCTCATTTAACGTCTCCTGCACGCTTTAAGTCTTATAATAACACAATTTAATATCAATTTCAATAATATTCCAAGTTTAATCGGGAGGTTGGGCTGTTTAAAAAGTCAGTTCATGACTACAAGCTAATGCTTGAAGCACAGGTCGATATCGCGATTCGCTGGTTCGCCGGCTTCCGGCTTTGTGCTCATACGGAGAGATCCGGCACAATATACGGCTCGCGATAAAATCCGCGGGCCAGGCGATTGGCTGGCTCGCTATCTTTGAAACACTCGTTTTCCCGGTCGATTTGGAGCCATGGCCCGAGCGTTACAGTTCCAGCGTCAACATCGATTTCGTTGGCAACCAGGTGCTCCAGCAGTCTCTCGAGCATTTCACCAAAGAGCGGCACATTATCAACCCGGGCACGCATTTCTTTTGCGGAGACCTTCTCGCCGAGACGGTACGAAATGTTGCCGGTATGGCAGACGGCTGTTGAGATGTGGCCTTCGAGCACCTCGGCGTTGAGTTCTTCGGCGCCGCCGCTGCGAACCGCCTTGATGAAGTTCATGAAGTGGTCGCCGCCGCCGCTGAACGACTTTATTTGTTTTCCTTCGTTGTCCCACGCGATGCCGCGATAAAGGCTCACCGATCCGCCCTCGCAATTGACGATTACGCCTACACGCTCGCCGCGGAACGCGGGCATTTCCTTCGAATCCTTTGCCTTGTACAGATTGTGGACCTCATATAGTATTGGGGCTGTTGGAAAGTCATAATAGATGATCTGCGTGTTGGGCACATCGCACGCATCGTTGAATAAGAACCGTCCGCCGATGCTCATCACCCGGCGGGGCAGCATTGTCTCGCCCAGGCACCAGCGGGCCACGTCCACCTCGTGTACGCCCTGATTGCACGATTCGCCGTCGCCGGTATTGAAGTCGAAGCTGCAATCGTACTGGAGCCGGTCGCGATAAATCGGCACTTTTTTCGCCGGGCCGCACCAGAGATCGTAGTCGACCGTATCGGGAATCGGCAGCGGCGTGTCACGCTTGCCACACGATACACGCGGCTTATTGGCAAAGGCGGTGACATATTTGATTTCGCCGAGGTTGCCTTCGCGGACCCATTCGATGCCCTGGGTGATTAAATTCTCCGAGCGATGCTGCGTGCCGCACTGAACGATACGGTTGTACTTTCTTGCGGCGTTGACCATCTGCCGGCCCTCCCAGATGTAATGCGAGAGCGGCTTTTCTACGTAGACGTGCTTGCCCGCCTGGCATGCCCGGATTGTGCTTAGTCCGTGCCAGTAGTTCTGGGTGGCGTTGCCGATTACGTCGATATCATTACGGTCGAACATCTCGCGCATATCGACGTATTGCTCGACGCTGTGGTTGAACTTCGACTCGATTGTCCCGGCCGCCTTGCCCATCCGCTCCCGGTCCGGGTCGCTTACGGCCACAACGGTCACGTCCTTCTGGTTCTCGAAGGATGGTATGTGTGCCCCAACACCCCGGCCGCCGAGACCGACAACTCCGACGCGAATGCGGTCATTAGCTCCTCGGGCTCGCGAAAACGGCAATGCCGCCCCGGCGATAATCGCACCCTTCATAAAATCACGACGAGTAATGCTTTTCATAATCTATCTCCCTTCCAGAGAATCCAGGAGCGTGTGATTGACGGCATGAAGTTTCTCGGTCAGTTCCGCCAGCTCGTTCGTGGTTTCGGCCGATTCGATAGACTCCAGAATCCCGCTCAACTCGACAGCTCCGTTGACTTTATCAAGTGCATTATTTTGCATTGTCACTAATACGTGCCTGACTCTTGCAGCTAACCGCCGGCGAAAAAACTCGACCTGCCCCGGCTTAATAGCACCTTGTTTCCATGCCGGATCAAACTCGTGAAAAGCAGTACATGCCTTCTGTACGTAGAGCAGGACCATCCCTTTAGCCGGGTTGCCCTCCGATAGAATTCGTGCCCATTGAAACTCCTCGTTGCGCCAGTGTTCGTCAGCTATGGTTGTCTTGTATTCAACGATATCTTTCGAAGTCATGATTACATCCTGCTATTAACAGATATTCTCCGTCAGCACAATACCCATTCCTTACTGCTATCTGATCTTACATTATGATGAGTAAAGGTATGTTGTCAATCATCAGTGAATGGATTATAATTCTTTTCAGCCGGGCAACTACTAATTTATGATTAGATTAAAGGGATAGAGAAGTGCAACCTCTGGTTATTTTCGGCTTTATTGCAATCTTTGCCGTCGTGGCAGTACTGGGCTATATCAGCTCTCTTAAACGACGCGAGGCAATGGCCGCCGTAGCAGCGAAGCTCGGCCTGCAATTTATGCCTGGCAAGGACAGGTACATGCCCAAGCGTTATCGCTTCCTGGACAAACTTCGGCAAGGATCGAGTCGTTACGCGTTCAATGTCCTCTCCGGCAGCTATCAGGGACACGAAGTACTCCTGTTCGACTACCATTATAAAACCGGCTCCGGCAAGAATACCCACCACCACTACCTGTCTTTTTTTATCCTCCACCTACAGGTATCGTTTCCGGAGCTTATCATCGGCCCGGAGGGTATTTTCTCGAAGATCGCCCAGGCCGTCGGATACGATGACATCGATTTCGAGTCGCACGAATTCAGCCGTAAGTTCTGCGTTCGCTCGAAGGATAAGAAGTTCGCATACGATGTGTGCAACGCCCGGATGATTGAATACCTGCTGTCCAATACCGATCTGAGCATAGAAATCGAGGACAAAGTACTGGCCATCTCGTTCAACTCGCGGTTGGCGCCGAAGCAAATAGAACCGAATCTGAATCGACTCAATACCGTCCGGTCGCTGCTGCCGGACTATCTGTTTACCGGGAGATAATTATGGGGCCAATGCTGATACTAATCGGTGTCGTCTTCTTTCTGCCGATCGTTTATGTTGTACTGACGTACAATACGCTGGTCGCTTTGCGGAACCACCTTCGGGATGCGTGGGGCAATATCGACACGGAACTCAAGCGCCGGTACGATTTGATTCCCAACCTGATAGCAACTGTCAAAGGATACGCTGCACATGAAAAAGAAATCTTCGAGCGTGTCACTCAACTGCGCGCTCAATGCCTGGCCAGCCGGGGCCCTGTCCAGCAGCAGGCAGTGAATGAAACACAGTTGGTCGTCGCCCTTCAGCAGCTTTTAGGCGTCGTTGAGAACTATCCCCAGCTCAAAGCCGACCAAAATTTCTTAGAGCTGCAAAAGGAGCTGGTCAATACCGAGGATCGCATCCAGGCCGCCCGCCGTTTCTTCAACGGTAACGTGCGTGACTATCGCAACAAGTGTGAAACCTTCCCGAGCAGTATTATCGCCAGCGCATTCGGTTTCCAGCGGGAGGATTACTTCCAGGTGAGCCCATCCGTCCGCGAAGTGCCGGACGCGGACTTTGGTTAATCATGCAACTGCCTTTTTACCGCCTGGGCATGAATTAGCTCGAATACGGCCTTGATGAATTCACCGTCCAGGTCGAGCTGCCCGGCCTTGGCTATATGGTCCTTCAGAAGGTTCTCCCACCGGTTAATCTGAAGCACGGAAATACTGTGCTGCTGCTTGAGCTTGCCTATCTCCTCGACCCACCTGAACCGCTCGGCCAGGTCCTGCATGATTTGCGAATCCACGTGACTGATCTCGGTACGCAGGCGGGCTATCTTCGCCTTTACCTGTTTGTCCGTTATCGTTGTGTTTCGTGCCCTGAGCCTGTCGAGCAGCTCGATCAAAACTTTGGGCGTAATCTGCTGCTTCGAATCGCTCAACGCACGGTCTGGATCGATGTGAGTCTCTATCATGAGACCCTCGATACCCAAATCCAGCGCCGTCTGGGAGATCGGTTCAATGTAATCCCGGCTGCCGCCTATGTGGCTCGGGTCGCAAATAATCGGCAGGTTCGGTAGAAGTCTTTTCAGCTCGATAGGAATCCGCCAGTTCGGACTGTTGCGATATTCCATCTCAACGAAAGTCGAGAAACCCCGATGTATGGCGGCAAGTTTTTTTATGCCGGCCTGATACAGCCTTTCGATCGCCCCCAGCCAAAGGCCAAGCTCCGCATTGATCGGATTCTTCACAAGAACCGGCACATCAACTCCTTTCAGGGCGTCGGCTATCTCCTGCACCATGAACGGATTTACCGTCGTTCTGGCCCCGATCCAGAGAATGTCAACGTCATTATCGAGACAAAGCTGGATGTGGCGTGCGTTTGCTACTTCGGTCGTTGTCAGCAGAGAAGTCTCGGCCTTAACCGCCCTGAGCCATTTTAGGCCAATCTTGCCGACACCTTCGAAGCTGTTCGGGCGTGTACGGGGTTTCCACAGGCCGGCACGAAAAACCTTCACGTGGGGACAGCTTGCAAGTCCCCTGGCTGTTGAAAGGACTTGCTCTTCGGACTCGGCGCTGCATGGCCCAGCTATTACCCAGGGAATCTTGTCGAATTTCAACCACGTCGAGATTTCCGGCAGATTCCGGCTCAATTTCTTAAGATTATCCGGCATCGATCTGTAAGGCCTCTAAATAAAAACTATTTTTTCTGTTTCCAAACGTAACGTTTCACATATAACGCAACCATTCCAAACATCCTGTACATCAATTATAACCTAAAGCACGCAGTAATTCAATAGCGCCAGACTTGCTCTGTAGAAAACATCGGGCCGGGCTTTGTCATTGCGAGCAACTCAGCAACCAAGCAACAGGCATATCGAAGAAAATGTCGCAGCCATGTCATTGCGAAGGAGCGCAGCGACTGCGGCAATCTCAACTCTTAGACAAGCAAAATCGTTTATTTTCTTAGGAGTGTAGCGAAGCAATCTCAAACGCAACGATGTCTTTTCTGCTTATAACGCAAGAGATTGCGGAGGTTTTCTACAAAGCATGCCAGACGGTTCGGATATCTTTAGGCAGCTATTACACTGATATTGGCAAAAGTCACGTCAAGATTGTTGCAATATGAAGATATTGTTAGTATTTTGGGAAGATTGTTAGAGACAGGATTGTTGCTAAAGGCACTGCCTAACGTGCAGTCTCGATTGAGAAGGACGATTGAAATATTTTTATTCCCCCACATTTAGGAGATCGTTATGAAACGCTGTAGACTGTTGATTCTGGTTGTATGTGCTGCTCTGATTGGCTTTAACGGACTTTTAGTGTATTCCGGCGAGCAAAACAAAAAGAGCGATGAATTCCGCAATGAGTTCGTCAAAAACTTCCGGCGTACGGGGCTGAACACTACGCCCGGCGATGCCATGATGCTGCGAATTCTGGTCGAGAGTTCAGGGGCCAAACGCGGTATCGAAGTGGGATCGGCCAGCGGCTTCGGGGCTGTCAATATGGGAATTGCTTTCGAGCGAACCGGCGGACATCTTTACACGCTGGAAATCGACCCGAAGAGCGCCAAAGTGTGCCGGGACAACCTGCAGAAGGTCGGCCTGGAAAATACTGTTACTTGCATAGAAGGCGACGCCCTTAAAACGCTGCCGACTCTTGAAAGCGAGTTCGATTTTGTTTTCATAGATGCTGTGAAATCGGATTACATGAAATATTTCAAGATTATCGAACCGAAGCTCAAACCCGGTGCCGTGGTCGTAGGCGACAACGTTATTCGTTCGGCCAGAGCAATGAAGGATTTTCTGGATTATATCCAAAACAGTCCCGACTACGACACGGTCATTATCCGGGCCTCGATGGAGAAAAAGGATGGCATGTCGATAAGCTACAAAATCAGGTAATCGCCGGGAATCAGAATATCTTTCTGTAAATATGGCAGTAAGGCGTCTTACCGTTGTTTTTGTAGTAGTCCTGATGGTAATTTTCCGCCAGCCAGAACTTTCCCGCCGGCGAGACTTCGGTTTTAACGTCGAAGCCCTTTTGCTTGAGCGTCTCGATTAGTTTCGCGGTGGTATCTTTCTGCTTTTCATCGAGGTAGAAAACCGCCGAGCGATATTGCGTGCCGATGTCAGGACCCTGGCGATTTAACTGCGCAAAGTCGTGCGTCTCAAAAAACAGCCTCGCCAGTTTCTCATAACTTGTCTTTGACGGATCGTAGATAACTTCGACCGCCTCGGCGTGGCCCGTCTTGTCCGTACAAACCTGCTTGTAAGTCGGATTGTCAACATTACCGCCGGTGTAGCCGACCGCTGTCGAGATGACACCGGGGACTTTCTGTAAATGATACTCCGTGCCCCAGAAACAGCCCGAAGCGAAAATCGCCCTTTCGGTCCGGTTTTCTTCGGCCAGAGCAAAATCCATCGAAACCGAGTTCACACAATAGCGGGTATTCTTGGGCGTGTACCCCTCGCCGGTAAAGACGTGCCCGAGATGAGCGCCGCAATTGGTGCAGATGATTTCCGTCCGAAGGCCGTCGGCATCCGGCAGTTTCGTTACGGCCTTGGCCTTCTGGTCGTCAAAGCTCGGCCAGCCGCACGACGACTTGAATTTGGAGGACGAATCGAATAACACTTCACCACAACGCTTGCAGGTATATACTCCTTCTTCGAAGTGCTTGTCGTATTTGCCCGTGAAAGGCATTTCGGTCCCTTTATTTACGATCACCCGTTCTTCTTGGGGCGTTAGTTTCTTATACATGGTCTTGTCCCCATAGAAAGCAATTTCATCCACGAAAATATCCGCCTCGAATTCTCTGCCCATTGCTGCCACGGCAATGCTTTTCAGCGTCCTGGTATTGAGCGGATTTGCCAGAGAATACGGTAAAAAAAGTGTAAACGGAATCTTAACCTCCTGCCACTGTCCGTTTGCCGAAAACGCCGCCTGGTAGTACTGCCAGGGCATCCGTGTCTGGCCCGTTCGCAGGTGGACGGCGTACTGCTGGGCATTACCCTTTACGAGCAGCGTGATACCCGTAAACCGGCGAGCGTCGAAACTCCTGCCTTCGGGATTAAAGCCTGTTCTGGCCTGGATGAAACCGCCGTTATTGGCCAGAGAAACCGCGCCGGTCATGTGCATGGTCGAACGCTCATCATCGCTGATAAACTCGATTTTCCCGGATGAGACTCCGCCCATCACGCGGTCGCTCACAAACTGCCAATTGGTGCCGAAGCGCTTTTTCGAGCCTACTGAGGAAAAATCGTCGATAAGCGTTGTTTTGGGCGGAATTTTGGCTTTATGTGGCGGAACCAAAGTGCCGCCGATCGCAACGGCAACAAAAAGAAGTGCAATCGGCAGCCATCGTGAAGCAATTGAGTATTCTGGAAGTTTCATATTCGGACTCCCTAAATTTTCTTAACAAAAGTCTTTGCTCCTTAATACTACCTATCGACAGGATTTGTTTGTATAAAACTGCCGATATTTCACGATCTGCGTCCCTGTCGCAAATCTGTTGCCGGGACCAAACGTATCTGATATATTCACAAGGATAAAATTTAACCGGGCAAGCCGAATTAAAAAGCAGGAGGAATAAATGTCCGCTGCTCAACAAATGAAGAACGCAACACAACTCAATAATAGCAGGCTGACGCGACGCAGCTTTTTAGCGACGATGGGGACATACGCAGCCGGGCTCGCATTTCAGCGGATGTCAAGCGCTGCGGAAACAAACAGTCGCCCCAATATTCTTTTTATCATGGTCGACGATCTCGGCAAGGAATGGATTAGCTGCTACGGCGCCGAGAATATCGAGACGCCGAACATCGACGCGCTCGCGAAAACGGGAATGCGGTTTGAGAATGCCTATTCCATGCCGCAGTGCACGCCGAGCAGGGCGACTCTGCTGACTGGGCAGTACCCATGGCGCACCGGATGGGTCAATCACTGGGACGTGCCGCGATGGGGCGTGGGATATTTCGACTGGAAGATAAGGCGGAACATGACGTTTGCCAACATTCTGAAAACCGCCGGGTACGCCACAGCGGCGGTCGGCAAATGGCAAATAAATGATTTTCGAGTTACGCCTGATGCGATGAAAAAGCACGGCTTCGACGAATGGTGCATGTGGACCGGCTACGAGACCGGCAACCCGGCCAGCGCAAAGCGATATTGGGACGCTTATATCAATACGCCGCAGGATGGCAGTAAAACCTACGCCGGTAAATTCGGCCCGGACGTTTACACTGACTACCTGATCAGATTCATAACAGAACATAAAAATCAACCCGTGATGCTTTATTTCCCGATGGCGTTGACCCACGGCCCTTTGACGACAACACCGGCCGAGCCCAACGTCAAGACTACGCTTGAAAAACATAAAGCCATGGTCCGTTATACCGACCTGCTTGTCGGCAGGCTTTGTAAGACTCTCGACGAGCTGCGGATCCGTGATCGTACAATTATTATCTTTACAACTGACAACGGCTCCGGCGGCGGACTGACCGGAACACTTAACGGCAGGAAAATCCGCGGCGGAAAAGCTAAGAAAACCGAGAACGGCGTCTGCGCACCGTTCGTCGTCAACTGCCCCGGGCTCGTACCGCAGGGAGTTGTCACCGATGCGCTGACTGACTTCACGGACCTTCTGCCGACCTTTGCCGAACTGGGCGGCGTCGAGGTCCCGAAGGATCTGAAAATAGACGGTATCTCTATCGCTCCGCTACTGCTCGGCAAAGCCAAAGACTCCGGCCGTGAATGGATTATGGCTCTGGGGCATGGGGCGGCCAGACTGGATGAGAAAGGCGTGCGAGGGCAGGTCGATTATACAGAACGGGTCATTCGCGACAAACGGTACAAAGTATGGGTGAGCGAGCAGCGTAAAATCTCGCAGCTTTACGACTTGCTGAACGATCCATTCGAGCAGAAGAACCTTATCGAAAGTGAGAAGCCGGAACATTTAGCCGCGATTGATAAGTTTCAGGCCGTCGTGGATACCATGCCCGAAAAGGATGCCCGACCCGGATACACGCCGCGTAAAGCTAATCCGTGGGAAAAGAAATTGCCGACTTCGACCTTAAGAAAACATGCAAAGAAAACGATGCCGGTTTAAGTCAAACGAAAGAGCACGGCCTTGTAACGGCTACCTGCACCCGAAAATTCTCGAACGACGCAGAAACACAGTTAGATGAATCCCCGTGAGCACCCTCGCCGGGCTGGGCTGGGTAATTCGTCAAATGCTCTCATACGTCATTTTCTCACGGTGAGTCTATTGCAGGTTTCTTCCATCCGCCAGATAGCGCTGTCAACAATCTCGCTCATCTCATCGACATCCTCGTAGCCCGATCTTAGTATCGCCTCGTATTTCTTCATCTTGTTTATCAGTCGCTCGCTCTCATCTTCGTCGTAAGCTTGCCCATGCGCAATCTCGAACTCGTTCAATCGTGCAACAGCATTCCGGATATCCGTCAGGACTTGTTTGATTTGCTCGAAGGGTTCTGCCTGTTCCGGGCCGAATCGCGTGATAAAGCGGGCTTTCACGGACTCCAGCGCATCGAAAATCTCCGCTCGCTGTTTTAGCCGTTTCCTTACGGTGTCAACCAAGCCTGCCAGACTTTCTTTAGCATCTGAATCCAGGCTGCTTCGAATAGCGGCGATGGCTTCTCCAGCCTCATAGAACAGACCCAGGACATCTTCCGCAAGTTCTATCCGCTGCTCACGGGCACTGTCGGCCCTGACAGAATCAATCGCTCCCTTTACAGATTTAATATCAGCCTTAAACGATTCAATGTTCCCATTGACGGATTCAATTTCCGCATTGACGGATTTAATTTCCGCCTTAACGGATTCAATATTTTGTGCTATCTCTCCAATATCCTGCTTTGTTGCGAAATCATTTGTTTTTGATCGCACGTATCTCTTAAAGAACCGTATGCCGGCCAATATCGTCACTAATATCACAGCCTGACAAATTAGAATGGCAATTTCCACTTTTCATCTCCTGACCATCCAGCCTTTATTATCCATTAGAGGTAATCTCGGCCGCCCTGTCGCTACATGAGTTTAGTCTTACCGGGCATTGAAACCGGCCGAACGGGCAGATCGCCGAGTTCGTATTTTTCGGGCGACAAATCGAGCTTCGAGGCCTTCATTGCCCAGTCCCATTTAAGCGCCCGGCCTGTATATGCGCTGAGCCGGCCTAAGATGACGGTCATCGTGCTCTCGGCGAGCCGCTTGCACTCGTTGATGGGTTTGCCTTCGCGGATGCTCCTTATCAGGTTCGCACACTGGGCCACTTCGCCGCTGTGAATCTCGTCCTCGTATTTGAAGATTCTGTTGCCCTTGACGTCGTCGATATAGCCTTCGCCCCGTGTCGTATATGTCGCTCCCTTCGTGCAGACGACTCGCTCGCCGACGCGAGGCGTGGAGCCTTCGATCTGGGAGCACATGCTCATCACGCGGATGCCGCCGGCATATTCGTATTCGCAGGTGAAATGGTCGTAGATGTTGCCGAATTCCGGGCCGGTCCGGCACTGCCTGCCGCCCATGCCGAGACACTGAACCGGAGGCGAACCGATGGCCCAGTTGAGAATATCCATATTATGCAGATGCTGCTCGACGATATGATCGCCCGAGAGCCAGACAAAGTACGGCCAGCATCGAATCTGCCATTCCATGTCGGACCATCCGGGTTGTCTTTCCTGGAAGTGCCATTTGGAGCTGCCCCAGTTCCAGTAGGCCTGTCCGCCGACAACGTCGCCGAGCTTGCCGTCATGGATGCGTTTCATCAGTTCGAGATATTGCGGCTGCCATCGCTGCTGCGTCCCTACGACTATTGACAAACCCTTCCTGTCAGCCAGCTTCGCCGAAGCCATCAGCGAGCGTATGCCGACCGGGTCCACGGCGCCGGGTTTCTCCATGAAGATGTGCTTGCCGGCCTCGAGCGCCGCTTTGACCATGGGCGGCCGAAATCCCGGCGGAGTCGTCAGCAGCACGATGTCTACCTCTTTCATCGCCATGACCTTTTTATAAGCATTGAAGCCGAGAAAACACGTCTCCGGCGTGACTTTGACTTTGTCCGGCAGCGCCTTTTTCATCCTTGCCAGAGAGCTGTCTATCCTGTCCTGAAAAATATCCGCCATCGCTATCATTTCCACGCCCCGGGCGGACCTGAGGCAATCTATAGCATCCTGCGTTCCCCGGTCGCCGCAGCCTATAATAGCCACCCTCATCTTATCCGAGCCCGCCGCGAAAACCCGGCCGCTTCGTGATACAAATGCACCCGCCGAAACAACAGCCCCGGCCTTCAATAAATCCCTTCGTGATATCTGCTTTGTTCCGTTTTTCATCTTTCGTTCCTCTATTAGCTTTGAATAAGTGTGTTATAGCGAAAAATTATTAAAATAAGATTATAAGGCGTGTATGCAGCTTACGCAACAGGAACCAATGAATTCCAAGAATTGATAGATTTCACCCAAGGAGCAAGAACAATAGTCAATAGACAATCGTCAATAATCAATTGTTGTCGGCTTCCCACCAAAGTCTCGGATAATCCTGCCCCTCAAGAATCCACCAGATATCCTCGGTGCCGTTTTGAGTCTTATGGGTGCTCATACTTACTGCTCATGGGGACTTACTCGCCTCTGATGTGCCGCCGTATGCTCCCATGTTGATTCTACTGCCGTTTGGTGATGGCTCAAGACCAATCGGGCTTGTTGGATCTCCTGCATCTATACACAGGCTTGTAACATCATCCTGAATCCAGATTTGGCTAATAGGATCCCATCGGCCCGCCTGAGATATTAAATGATAGTCACCATTTTCCATATTTGTTAATAAGGGATCAACATCGCTGTTGCCTTCTCCGGGGAAACCACCCTGGACATTACTGTATTGCACTGCTGTAAACGAACCTGTTATCTGAACACCGTTGCCATAGATGATGGAGTTAAGTACCGTAGACTTCCCTTCGGATATGCCAATCTCGGAATTGTCGACAATCGTGCAATTGACTATAGTTGGAGAGTTGTAATAAGTCGTACGCCCAGATTTGAAAAAGAACATTGCTATACCCGATCTGCTATTTCCTGCGATGATACAGTTGGAAATGATTGGGTTGCTACCCATATACAATTTCATACCATCGTCAACATTATTGGCAATGTTGCAATTAACAATTCTGGGGGATGCACCGGAGCAATAAATGCCGTTGTTTGCATCTGTAATCGTAAATCCGGCAAGGACACAACTTGCATCTTCGTTATTGGAAAAAGTCACCAGATTATCATTACCATCCCCGGCGAGAATAGTAGCTGCCACAACAGCCGAGTCATTGGGATCGACTGACCTGACAATTAAGTTTTTACCTTGGAAATCAATATTTTCGTGATAGATTCCTTCCTTGACGACTATCTCATTGTCAGAATTGGTGTCATTGATGGCAGCTTGGATAGAACCGTACTTTTTGCCAATAGTCACGTTCTCAATTTTTTGTACTGGCGGTGCGATGTTTTCGGCGTTGATTAGAATTGGATCGGCATAGATGGTAGAGCCAAATTGGTCGAGTACCATAACTGTCCACCAAGTTTTTTCAAAAGGAAATGTCGTAATTACTTCAATCGGTGGCTCAGATGTATTAGAGATGACCATGTAATCCATAACGCGATGTGGACCGGAACCGAACAGCAGCTGATAGCCTACGGCGTTCTCGCTCCCTTCACATGTCAATATTGCTCCATTGGCATCAACGACAGCACCATCTGTAGGACCAATAAGTACGACGGGTTCAGGCAATCGGCCAGGATATGCAGACTCATCATAGAAATCCATATAACCTGATGTAGACGATCCATACCAATTGAATATATATTGCTTTGTATTCGATTTGGGGGCAAGATGAAGATTCTTGCCCGGACCAATCACAGACCAGTAGGCACCACCGACGATTCCACTGTTGTATAGCGCTGCAGTGTTCAATGTTAAGGAATTCCCGTACCAATCTCGTGGAAGTTCGTGGGAGCTACTGCTAAAACTGACGTTCAGTATGTCACCGTAGAAGGCCTTAGATGTGCTCACATAGCTATCTAGCCAACACTGCTCATTGTCTACGGCGCTGTCGAGTAATTGGCTTATCATTTCGGAAGCTCCCGGTCCTACTGCATCAAGACCTGTGACACGGTTCACTGCATATCGAGTGTCTTTGTAGGTCTGGTTCAAATACGTGGCGACTATGATGGCAGGTAGTCCACCTGTACTCCAGCCAATTGTCTGGATGGGTTGATGGTAATTGGGTGCCATAGCTGACAAATAGCTGATTATGGCATTGCCCAAGCTGTTATATGTTGGTAATTCGCTTGCTCCTAATTCCGCCCTGTAACCATTTGGAAAACTTAAAAGGTTAGCCTTTGAACTCCAGACCGAAAAGTCCCACGGCGATTGGGCATAAACCGGCAGGCCATTTATGCCATCACCTCCACCGAAGTAGATGATCGTTGGCTTGTTGGGATCAAATAGATCATTCTCCAGATGCATTTCTACTCCACTGAAGAATGGAACGATCTTCAATTCCACCGTATCGGGTAGGCTCTCATTCTGACCGTCGTTAATAATCAGTTCAAACTCGCATTCTTGAATCTCATCTGTTTGGACAAAGCCGCTAACGGTAGGTGTGGCCGTGTTTGCATCGCTGATAACTACAGTGGGACCGGATGTTTGTTGCCATGAATAGCTCAATGGCCCAGAATCATCCGGATCATAAGAGCTAGTTCCATCGAGGACGATTGGATCTTGCCCTGCATATCGAGATAATCCTGCGTCAGCTATAGGCCTGCCATCTTGAGATTGGGCTCTAGCAGGACTCAGAGCGAATAGAGCAATGAGCATAACGATGGGAATTGCCTGCTGGATTTTTGGATTTGATACGTACGCCATTTTACGGACCTCCTCTGACCGACTTTCGGGCCACAGAACAAACGCCTCGCTTTCCAAATTTCTAACAAAACGAACTGAATTGAACCTACAAGATGCTTCCTCTATCGTCGCTAAAATGCAGTATACCAGAAATAGATTGTTTAGTTCAAGCAAAAAACCCTCATTCTTAGAGTATAAGTTTGAATTCTTCCGGTCTTGACAGGATGGTTATTGAGCTTTTATAATGGCGGGCGTGATTCGGAGCTTTTCCGGATCAAAAAACTTAACTTGTATTCTTTCTAAGACAAGGAGTTTATCATGGAGAGAAGGTCATTCCTTAAAGTCGTGGGCGGTGTTACCGGGGGTTTGGCTCTTGGCGTACAGCCGGCCTTAAGTGCGGACAAGTCATCCTCAAAAAGAGAAGTCGAAAAAGTCGCCGGACTGCCGAGGCGGGTGCTCGGGCGGACCGGCGAGAAAGTCTCGATTGTGGGCTTTCCCGGGCTGGCCCTTACCCATTATGAGCAGGACGAATGTAACAAGGGTATCGTTAAAGCCTTCGAAAAGGGCATTAATTACTACGATGTCGCTCCGGCATACGGCAGGGACGGCGATTGCGAAAAAAAGATGGGCATCGGGCTGCAAGGTGTCGACCGCAGCAAAATCTTCTTAGCCTGCAAGACGAAGATGCGTGACAAGGACGGCGCACTGATGGAGCTGGATCGCTCCCTGATAAGGCTCAAGACTGCCCATTTCGATCTGTATCAACTGCACCACATTCGCACGCCGGAAGAAGTAAAACAGGCGCTCGGCCCCGGCGGCGCGATCGAGACCATTCTCAAAGCGAAAGAGCAGGGCAAAATCCGCTACATCGGTTTTTCCGCCCACACGACCAAAGGCGCGCTCGAGGCCATGAATGGCTTTCGCTTCGATACGGTCATGTTCCCCATCAATTTCGTCGAGATGCTCAAGATAGGATTCGGCAAGGCGGTGCTTGAACTGGCGAATAAGCAGGGTGCGGCGGTTCTGGCTATCAAGCCGATGTCGAAGGGCCCCTGGCCGCAGGGCGCCGAACGAACTCGGCAATGGTGGTACCGCGCGACCGAGACTCAGGACGAAACGAATGCCGCGATGCGATTTAGCCTTTCGCAAAAACCGGTCGTCGCTGGAATACCGCCTTCATTCCTCGACCTTCTCGATCTGGCGATTGAAGCGGGACGAACCTACCAGCCTATTACCGATGCCGAAACGCAGAAGCTTCAGGCGACGGCCGAAACGTGCCTGTCCCTTTTCCAGAGGGAAGAGCAGCGGGTCGCCCGCGGTGAATCTCTGCACAGGCCGATCTACCCCGACAGTCCGCATGAGTGTTGCTGTTGCTGAGGCGGCGGCTTCGTGAAGCGCTTTATGTCAGGTGAAGCTCCTGGTATTCTTCGGATATGTACTCACGCAGCAGGTCTGCCAGATCATGCCGGAGTGCTGTGGCCGACTGGCCGGCCGCTTTTGCCGCTGCGGTTGTCAGATGAAAAAGGCGGTATAGATCCTTCAAAGATGGTTTCATGAAGCAGAAGGTGACGGTGCCGAGATAAGCACGAAGCAACGGTTTGTCCGCGTTACGCTCGGCAAGCCATATCCGCAACATTCGTTTTACCTTGCCGCTCGGATCCCGTGCAAAACGCATGTAGTCCGGGTCGCGATCATAGACCACCGTGTGCGTACTCGTCCTGACCCATGCTTTTCGCTGCTCAACATGAAAAAACATAGCGGCCATCTCCGGCACCTCCAATCGGGATATTCCAATTACCCCTGCTCAACTATAAGGTTGAGTCTCACTTCCGGAAAAATACTAACCAGACTTCTATGATTATTTTATAGGCTTATCGCCCATCAGCTCGGCCACCTTCGGTTCGATGGCTTCGGCCCATATTTTGTAGCCCTCTTTGTTCGGGTGCAGATAGTCGGGCATAATCTTCTTGGAAAGAAAGCCGTCTTTAGTCAGGAACTTGTCGTTGAAATCCTGGTAGTGAATCACCTTGCCGTCGGCGATCTTCGAAGCCAGCAGCGACGCCTTGTCATTTTTTTCACGCTGCTGCGACGGCTCGGGTCCGCGCGGGAAAATGGCCAGGATTAGAATCTTCATTTTCGGGCATTCGGCACGGAGCTTTTTGCAGATTGCGATAATGCCGTCGGCGATTTCCTCGGCGGTGTTGTCGTCGCCGTTGGAGTTATTGGTGCCGATCATAATCACTGCCAGCTTGGGCGATATTCCTTCCAGGTGGCCGTATTCCAGCCGCCACAGTACGTGCTGCGTCCTGTCGCCGCCGAAGCCCATATTGACGGCGTTCCGCGGCTCGTAATATTTATCCCATACCTTCTTTCCTCCGCCTTCCCAGCCGTGAGTGATCGAATCGCCGATCATAAGCAGATCTACGTTGCCCTGTTTGACCCGCTCGTTGACGGCGTCGTTACGCAGCGTCCACCAGCTATGGCGATGAGCCGGCTCTACGGCGGAGTTCTGATTTTCCCCGGCAACCAGGACCTGGCCCGACAGAATCAAAATAGTTAGACACGTGATCAGTAGTTTGCTTCTCATCCTTTGCTTTCCCTTCACTAAGTTTTCCGATTTACACCCGCTCAGCTACGCCGCCGAGCCTCATCGACTATAGAATATCGAAACAGTCCCGGGATTTCAAGCTTTTGTCATAGAAATGATTTCAAGGGAATTTTCCGCCGCTTATAAGAGCGATTCATGCCAATTTCAGATTTTCGGTTTGCGATTGGAAAATCGACAATCGGAATTCGGCAATCGACAATTTATCGCCGGGCGGTCCTGAACTGTCTATTCTTCCTTCTTGTTCTCGTAAACCGGGATGAATATGAATTTGCCCGACTCGTCTTTCCGAGCACGGTAACTAATGAATTTTCCCAGCTTTGCGTTCGGGTCGCTTACTCGAGTTTTCTGCCCGGGCAATACTTTGCGGTCGCCGGAGGCCGAGCCTTCTTCGAGCAGTATTCAGGGACGGATTGCATCGGAACTAAAGATTGTAATACCATCGTTGATTTCGACCCTGCATGATAGTCTGCTCTGACCCGCTTTATTCTCTGCAATCAAGGTATATGTAGTCGTCGTAGATGGATTAACGGCCATTGAGCCCAAAGAACTAACCGGGCCTATGCCGGGTTCTATGCGAATACTCCGGGCATTCGAAACCTGCCAGCTTAAAGTTGAGCTTTGTCCCGGCATAATCCGCGGACGAGATGTATTAAAACTGTGACAGGTGGGGCGCTCGCCGGCCTGGCTGCTTATAACGGGAGGCTTAATGACTTCGGTAAGGACGGCGGGCTGCTTACTTTCTTGTTTTTGAATAGTGGGGCTATCACCGACTTCGATTCTGCATGTTATCCGACTTTCTCCCGCTTTGTTCGTTGCAATCAAGGTATATGCGGTCGCCGTAGACGGCTTGACGGCCACCGAGCCCAAAGCGCTAACCGGGCCTATGCCGGGTTCTATGCGAATACTCCGGGCATTCGAAACCTGCCAGCTTAAAAAAGAGGTTTGCCCCGGCAATATTTGCGGGCGAGTTGTATTAAAACTGTGACAGGTGGGACGCTTGCCGAGATTGCTGCCGGCAACAGCAGGCCGAATAACTTCAGTTGAAGCAGCGGGGTAGTTGATTTCGACCATGGGTGGTTGTTCATCCTTCCGCTTTTGATTTGTTACAGGAAGCTCATCCTGCCGATCGCCAAACTCCAGCGTTTCAGAATCCTGCATAGCTACAAGTATTTCAATTCGCTCCTGAGCTGCCTGCGCCTGAGCAACAGCCGCATTGCGGGACCTGGTAAGCTCATCAACCTGCCTGATCAACTGGTTGTGCGAATCGGCAAGTTCGGTTAACTGCTGCTGCAGCGTGTCGCGCGAACCGGAAAGTGCGATGACCTGCTGCTTAAACTTGTCGCGCGTATCTATAATTTCGGCGAGTTGTTGCCGTGACTGTTCGCGCGAGAAGGTGAATTCTTCGATATGTTCCTGCAACTGGTCGCGAGAGTGGGAAAGTTCATTGAACTGCTCTTGCAACCGCTCGCGATCCCGCTGCTCGAAGGCTATTTTTACCTTGAGTTCGTTTCTTTGACTCTCGGTTTTTTCTATCTCGGGTTTGAGCTGCTGCAGCTCGGTCTTAACGCTTTCCAATTCGGCTTTTTGCTGTGAAGTGTCATCGGAAAGTGCCCAGGCAAGCAGAAAACCCAATCCTGCCATCAAGATAAAAACCAGCACCCTTTTCATCATTTCGCTCCTTTCTTCTCCGGCTGTAATTAACGAAGATTCGCTAAAATGCTCCGGCGAATCTTACAGCCACTCTTACCCGAGCGCACACGAAGCCGCATTTACGGCTGTGTTTGCGCATGCGGTTGCCCTGAAAATAACCGGGTGTTTATGGCGGGAAACTTAATATATACGAATCGTTTCCTCACCGATCCTCCATGAAGCTAAATGTCATTTGAATCATACCTGATTGACGTAAGTCTGTCAAGATAAAAGTTTTATAAAAGCAGTCTCCGGCTATTTTTCTACCAGTTCCAGCAACCCTCAGGACGTGGCTTTGGCAGGCTGAAAGAATGGAAAATCCCGAGCACAGGCCCCGACAGTGCTTACTGAACGTAAAAGAATGGCTGTTCGAAGCATTAATGAGTTAAAAAGCAGTTCGGCAACAGCAAAAGAAGCCATCCACCGCTGTCGGAAAAAGAGATTCAGGACCGCAGACAAGCCCAGCTCAAGGCCCTGCTGGCAACCGCCATACCAAAATAAGTTTGAGCGTGTTATGCTCGTAGTCCTTTTGACTAATCAAAAGGACTACGAGCCTTGTCCCGTTAATCACAAATTATCATATAGAATGTAAACGATTCTCACTTTCGAAGGAGGGCTCGGAGAGTTGTGTGACGGTATTTCTGAAGACCGCTTCCTATTTTGCCGTTTGTTCGTACTGGCTGAAAAGGCCGGCGATGCTTGCGGTTTTTGAATCGCCGGCGTGGACGACGACTCGATATTCGAGCGTGAGCTTTTCGCCCTTGGCCAGGTTCAGCTTGTCGCCTTCGAGCCAGTACATGGGCGTCGGCGAGAAAAAGCCGTAATCGCGGGTGAACCATTTGCTGGGATACCAGCGATTTTTCGGGTTCTGCAGGATAGCAATGCCTTCGGTGGCCCCATCCCGTGTGCCGGAGTAATCGCACCAGGGTGAGGCGGTTCCGAACGTGCCTTTTTCGCTGGTATTGCCCTCGGCGTTGATAAGCGTGCCGCCCGATTTGACGCTCAATTCGGGCACGACCCGCGCCGAGAACAGCGAATGGTTGGTCTTGAGAATCTCGATATCGACCAGCGGCATTACGGTAATCTTAAAGTCGATGATGCGCAGCGTCTCGCTCGGAGCACAGATCGTGATTCGCCGGGTGTCACTGATAACGGGCTCCTTGCCGGGCTGTTTCCAGAGGCACGTATCGGTAAGGACGATTCGCTCGCCAGAGGCCGTGATGATCTTCGGACCTTGTGAAAGGATTTGGCCCCGCTCGTTGACGTCCTGCCAGAAGTTGGCGCCGTTGACGCGGTCGCAGCCGAACAGCAGCGAATGATGATGCGGATACGGCTCGGACGTCTCGGTGGTTATGGACTTGCCGCTGAGCGGCCCGTTGACCGGCCAGAAATACGGATATTTCTGCGAGCCGGCGAACTTGTAGCACGTAAACAATTTGCCGTCAACGTCAACGACGACCCGGTCCTTTTCGATCTTAGCCGAGACCTTCTGCGAAGCCGCCGGCACCAGAGAACACCCATAAGTGAATATAATTAACGCTGCAACGATTTGTGTCCACCGAGCCATAGAAGCCTCCCGTTTTCCAATAATCATTTATCAATAATCAATAATCATTTCAAAGCCTCCACGGGCTTCGCATCGGTCGCCACAGCATTCGATTGGCCGTCTCGTCGCCGATGAATTGTTCGGTGTCGGGGTCCCATTTGAGCTTTCGGCCGAGCCGCATCGCGATCTCGCCGAGCAGACAGACGGTGCACGAGCGGTGCGCGATCTCTACGGGGGCGATGGTTTCGGCCCGCGACTTTATACATTCGAGCCAGTTCGCCTTATGATTATTACTCTTATATAGATGGATTTCATTGGGGCCGATAGTCGAAGTGAGCAGTGACTTGGGCTGAGCGTCGATTTGCCCGCGTTTGACATAAACCCAACCTTCGGTGCCTTCGAAAAGTACGCCCTGCTTGTTCTTCTTGTTGTCGGTGCAGATGACTTTAACGCCGTTTGCATAGGTGTACTCGATGCTGAAATCGCCGTGTACGTCCCAGAGCCCGTCCTTCGGATATTCGGTCTGCCCCTGGATTTCGACCGGGCCTGTGTATTCGGTTCCCATGCCCCACTGTGCGATGTCGTTGTGGTGGGCGCCCCAGCCGGTTATCATGCCGGCACCATAAGCGGCGATACGCAGCCAGCCGGGCCGGCCGTAGCCGGTTTTTGGATGAACGCGCTTTTCCGTATAAGCCGCCCAGGGCGCCGGGCCAATCCACATGTCGTAATCGAGATTATCAGGTACCGGCATCGGCTGTTCCGGCCCGGTGCCCGGGTCCGTGCCGAAGCCGACCTTGACGGTGTGCAGCTTACCGACTCGGCCATTGCGGACAAGCTCACAAGCTTGACGCCAACGTGCATCGGAGCGCTGCTGGCTCCCGACCTGAAAGATTCGATTGTAGCGGCGAACGGTGTCACTAAGGACCCGCCCCTCCCGAATGGTAAGCGTCAGCGGCTTTTGCAGGAATATGTCCTTGCCCGCTTTGGCCGCAGCGATACAAGGCAGCGCGTGCCAGTGGTCGGGGGTGACAACGCAGACCGCGTCGATATCGTCTTGTGTCACCAGCTCCCTGTAGTCGCCGTAGGTTCTGCATCCTTTGTATGTTCCGCCAGCGCTTTGTTTGCCGTAACGTGCCTCGACGGTTTTCTGAGCATTCCGGGTTCTGTTGGCATCGACATCGCAGACGGCGACGATCTGGGCTTCTTTATGACCCAGAAGCTCGCGCAGGTCGCCCATTCCCATCCGCCCAACACCGACAAAGCCGATTGTGATGCGATTGCTCGGCGCATCGGCGCCGAAGACCGAGGCCGGCACGATTGTCGGGGCCAAAAAACCAGTTGCGGCGATGGCCGAACCTTTAAGAAACTGCCGGCGATTGATGGTATTTGTCTTTCGTATTCTGTCGCTTTTCATATCTCTATCCTGTCACAAAGTGTCATAATAATCATTAATCAATTATCAATAATCATTTCAGAGTCGCCACGGACTTCGCATCGGCCGGCTCAGCAGCCGGTTGGCGGCATCGTCGTTGATAAACTTCTCAGCATCCGGATCCCATCGCAGTTTTCTTCCGAGCTGAATGGCGATGTGTCCTATCTGGCACAGCGAGTTGGTTCGGTGACCCACCTCGGCGTCGGCGAGAGTCTGGCCTCGCGTTTTCACGGCATCGATAAAGTCCCGCTTCTCACTTTTCAGAGGCAGGTGGATTTCATTCGGGCCGACAGGCGATTTAAGGATCGACTCAGGCTGAGCCTTGAGACTTCGGTCGTTGTAGTCGGCCTGGATCCAGCCTTCGGTCCCTTCGAATCGCACGTGCGGCTGGCTTATACTGTAGAAGAGCTTCACGCCGTCGGCGTACTTGTATTCGAGCTTGAAGCTCAGCAGCACGTTCCAGAGGCCGTCACGAGGATACTTGCCGCTGCCGGCGACCTCGACCGGCCCGGTGCGGTCGGTGCCGTTGCCCCACTGCGCGATGTCATTGAGATGGGCGCCCCAGTTGGTGACCATTCCCTCGCAGTAGTCGGGCACGCGCATCCAGCCGGGCCGGTCATAGCTTTGCCGCGGGTGGACGCGATTGAGCGTATATGGAGCATACGGTGCCGGCCCCAGCCACATATCGTAATCCAACTCCTGCGGTACGGGCATCTCCGGCTCGGGCGGGCCACCTACGTCGCCCGCGGGAACGCCCGTGCGAATCGTGTACACCTTGCCGATTCGACCGTTGAGCACCAGCTCGCACGCCCTTTGGAAGCATGCGTGCGAACGAAATTCGCTGTCGGTGCGGAAGACGCGGTTGTACCGCTTGACCGTATCGCTGAGCGCCCGGCCGCCCGCGATGCTCAGCGTCAGCGGTTTCTCGCAGCAAATGTCCTTGCCGGCTTTGGCCGCGGCGATTGCCATCGGCACGTGCCAGTGGTCGGGCGAGGAAATCATCACCGCGTCGATGTCGGACCGATCCAGAAGCTCGCGGAAATCTCTAAAGACCGGGCAGCCCCTGAACGTGCCGGCGGCTCGTTCTTTGCCGTAGTGTTCTTCGACGGCTTTTCGGGCATTATCGAGTCTCCAGGTATCCACGTCGCAAACGGCAACAACCTGGACGTCGGATGCGGCCAGAAACGATTTCAGATTGGAGTAATAAGCTTGCCGGCCCATTCCTATCATTCCTACGGTAATGCGGTTGCTCGGGGCATCGACGCCGAAAACTCTCGCCGGCAGAATTGTCGGTGCAGATATGAATGCACAGGCGGCCGCAGCAGAGCTTTTAAGGAGCTGCCGGCGTGTGATTCTGTCTGCCTGTCTGGTTCTTCGGCATTTCAATTGCTCTTACCTGCCTTTCTCCATGAAAGACCATAACTTTGGCACATGGTCTTAAAACAGTTATAATACCAAACGGCCTTCAGTTCGACAACGCAAATTTCCTTGCATTTGAAAAGGATTTGCCCTATGCTCAGCGTCAAAGCACAAAACGGTGCCGGAACATCAAGTAAGGAGAAAAAACAGATGAAAAAAACAGAACAGAGCAGAAGGAATTTTCTGCAGGCAGTGGGTGTTGGAGCGGCTTGCCTGGCGGGTACCAACAGTTCTCTGGCCCAGGTCGGCAGTGCCGGCAAGAAGAAAAGTCAAGCGAAGTTTGAGTTGGGCCTGGCTTCGTACACCTTAAGAGAATTCAAGCTTGAAGAAACGCTGGCCATGACCAGGCGGGTCGGCTTGAAATACATTTGTTTTAAGAGCATGCACCTGGAACTGGACAGCACGCCGGCCCAGATCCGGGAGACTGTGCAGAAAGTCAAGGACGCCGGGCTGGTTCTCTACGGCGGCGGCGTCATCTATATGAGAAACGAAAAGCAGGTGAACGACGCTTTCGATTACGCAAAAGCCGCCGGGATGAAGATCATCGTCGGGGTGCCGCAGCCTGAATTGCTGCCGCTGGTCAACAAGAAGGTTCGGCAATACGATATCAAAGTGGGCATTCACAATCACGGGCCGACAGATAAAGTGTATCCGACCCCGGCCAGCGCCTACGAAAAAATCAAGGACCTGGATAAGCGAATCGGGTTGTGCAACGATATCGGCCATACGATGCGTGCCGGTATCGATCCTGCTGTCTCGGCCAGGAAATATGCCGACCGGCTGCTGGATGTGCATATGAAGGATGTCTCGGAAGCGACTGCCAAGGGACACGGAGTCGAAATAGGACGCGGCGTGATCGATATCCCCAGGTTCCTTAAAACACTGATAAAGATCGAATACGACGGCATCGTTTCGTTCGAATATGAAAAGGACGCCAAAGATCCAATGGCGGGTCTGGCCGAATCTGTAGGCTACGTCAAAGGTGCGCTGGCGGCAATCGGATAATAAACATACAGCCCTGCGCCGGTGAGATTGCAGGAGTGAGTCGGCTATGCAATATAACATTCGGATAGTAAGTACGTATCCGCCGCGCCGCTGCGGGATCGGGACATTCTCCCGGGACCTGGCGACCGCGCTGGAGCACTTCACGGCTGAGATCGGAAATATCAGGGTCGCGGCGATTGACAACGGCAGCGGCAGATACGACATTCCCGTTGACCTTTCAATCGACCAGTACAATCCCGTTTCCTGGCAGGATACAATCACCAACATTATCGCTCGCGCAAAGGAAAGCTCAAACCCAACGGTTGTCCTTATGCAGCACGAGTACGGCCTCGATCCGGACGACAACGGCCAGGACGGGCAGGGCACGAATTTCATCAAAATGGCCAGGGCTTTAAAGGCGAACGGCCTGATCACATTAGTCTACCTGCATACCGTCCTCGATGACCCGGATGAGCATCAAAAAAAAGTCCTGCAGGAACTTGCCAAATCCAGCGACGGCCTCATCGTGACAACCGAAAACGCCATTCACATCCTCGAATCGCCGACCTACGAAATCGCCCACGGCAAGCTCAAACACATCGACCACGGAGTCAGAATGCAGCAACGGTCACAATACGACCGGCTGGAGATGAAACGCAAGTATGGGATGGAGGATCGTTTTCTGTTCACGACACTCGGCCTGCTGTCGCCGGACAAAGGCGTTCAATACAGCATCCGGGCTTACGGTAAGTTTCTGGCCGAGTCCTGCACCGAGCAGCAACGGGCCCGTATAGTCTATCTGATTGCAGGTCAATGTCACCCTGAGTTCGTCAAGGCCGAGGGCGGCGAGCCCTATCGCAAATACCAGGCACTGCTGAGAGAAGCACTGGAAGATTCGAAACTGACCTGGTGCAAAATCAAAGACCTGAACGGCGCGGACATCACTATGTATGACGTTGTTTTCCTCGATTCGTTCCTGCACGAAACGACGCTGGTCGGACTCTACGGGGCGACAAATTGCATGATCCTGCCTTACCTCAACATGCAGCAGATATCGAGCGGCATCCTGGCCGATACTCTTGGTTCCGGCAGGGTCGCAATCGCAACGAAATTTATTTACGCCCGGGAGCTGATTCACTCTAACAAACGATGCCCCGAAGGTCTGATCGTCGGACGGTACGCCCGGGGAATTCTCGTCGATCCGGGCCAGCCGTCCATCCAGCAGATCGCGCATGCCCTCGACTACATGGTATTCAATCAGGAAAAACGCCTTATTATGGAAAAACAGGCACAACAAAGAGGCTACCAAATGCGATGGGACAACAGCGCCTGGGCCTTGCTGCAGTACATTGATTTTGTGAGAGAGCAAAAGGAACTTGTGACCGGCAGGGGGGTGAAATTCACCAGGCTAAAGCCCTCGCCGCTGCAACTGAAAAAACACCGGCCTCACCAAGAGGCCGTGACGTCTCTCGGCCGGCAGTCATCGGCCCCAGGTGAGAAGCCCGGTTTCGGGGAAATTGGAAGATTTGAGCTGCCGTAATCCCAGACGACAGTGTGTTGCTTAAGCCATGAATTCGGGATATCAAGGACGAGCCTGCGTTGAAAGGAGTCGCGATTATGAGAGTTATACAAGGTCTGATTCTTTCTGTAGTATTGACGGCAGCTTTTTTCGCAGGCTGTGAGACCTCGCGTGATATCCAATACGAGCGGGAGCCTGTGGCCAGGCTGGAAGCTATGCGGTTCGGGGGCGTCGAGCTGGACTATGCCACACTGCTGTTCGACGTCGAGATTGACAATCCTTATCCGGTTAGCTTGTCGTTGCCGCGTTTACGCTACGCCCTTGTCAACGGCGGTCGTACGTTTCTTACGGCAACTGTTTTTGATAACGTCATGGTACCTCCGAACACAAAGAAAGTACTGACACTGTCGGACGAAGTAACTTATACGCGTTTGCTGAGAGCACTGCACAGCGAGCCCGGTTCGACAATTCCAATTAAGGCCGAATTGACATTGTCGCTGGATACGCCGGGCTCTGGATGGATTAATTTGCACGCCGAAAACGAAGGCAACTTTCTCCTGCCGGAGTCTCCGGAGATAAATGTCGAAGGCAAAACGTATAATGCCGTGGATGTGGTGTTTGTTCCTACACCCCGGGATGTCGTGGACAAAATGCTTCAGTTGGCCCAGGTCAGGAAGGACGATTTACTGTACGACCTGGGCTGCGGGGACGGCCGGATTGTTGTGACAGCCGCCAGGAGATACGGCTGCCGGGCCGAAGGTTTCGATATAGACCCCCGGCGAGTCGAAGAATCGCTGGGAAATGTTCAAAAGAACAAGGTCGGTCACCTGGTTAAAATCGAGCAGAAGGACATCTTCACGCTTGACCTGAGCAAGGCAGACGTCATTACTCTGTTTCTGCTTTCGAGGCTGAACGTAATGCTGATCCCCCAGTTGGAGAAGCTCAGGCCCGGCTCCAGGATCGTCTCCCACAACTTCGCAATGGAAGGTATCAGGCCGGACAAGGTTGTCACTATGTTCTCCAGTGAAGATCCGTTCGAGCACACGATTTATCTCTGGACCGCGCCGCTGAAAAAAGAAACGGGCGAGTAGCCGCCAGCCGGCATGAAGCTGTTAGCTTTTTAGCGAAATACGATTTTTTCAGGTCGTTCCCAAAGTTCTGCCGCATATCGCTTCGGCTATCTTGATGCCATCGACGGCAGAGGAGATTATTCCCCCGGCATAGCCCGCACCTTCGCCGGCCGGGTACAGGCCTTCGATTGCGGGGCTCTGGAAAGTCCGGTCCCGGATAATTCTTATCGGTGAAGAGCTTCTCGATTCCACCGCGGTCATAACGGCATCGTTCATCGAGAAGCCTTTGAGCTTCTTATCCATCTGCGGAATTGCCAGCCGGAGAGTCTCGACGACAAATCCGGGCAGGCATTCTCCAAGGTCGCACGGCGTTGTTCCGGGTCTGTATGTCGGCACTACCCGGCCAGGTGAACGTGAAGGCCGGCCGGCAAGAAAATCACCAACAAGCTGGATGGGCGCAAAGTAATTATTGCCTCCGGTCTCAAAAGCCTTCTGCTCCCATTTCCGCTGAAACGCAATTCCGGCAAGAGGGTCTGTGCCTGCGAAGTCCTGTGGATTGACACCCGCCAGCAGGGCGCTGTTTGCATTGGGACGATTTCGAGAATAAAAGCTCATGCCGTTTGTTACTACACCCCCGGCCTCGGACGAACAGGCGATTACCTCTCCGCCGGGGCACATGCAGAAAGTATAAGCGGAGCGGCCGGTCTCGCAGTGGTGGACCAGCTTATAATCAGCCGGGCCGAGAAACTCGCCGGATGCCGGCCTGCCGTACTGGGCCTTATCTATCAATTCCTGCGGATGCTCGATACGAACGCCTAACGAGAACGGCCTTGCTTCGATGGGGATGCCCACTCGATGCAGCATCTCGAACGTGTCCCTTGCGCTGTGTCCTAATGCAAGCACGATGGTGTCCGTCTCGATATTTTCAGAATCGTTGACGATTGCGCCGGCAACTTTTCCGTTTCTGATTTCGATACCCGTCAGTTTTGTTTCAAAGCGAACCTGTCCGCCCAGCGAGACAATTCCGCCGCGGAGGTTTTTTACAACCCTAACGAGGTTGTCCGTGCCGATGTGAGGCCTGGCCTGATAGAGTATTTCTTCGGGCGCCCCGGCTTTGACAAATTCTTCGAGAACTTTTCTCGAACGGTTATGTTTATCCTTTATCTGCGAGGTGAGTTTTCCGTCGGAAAAAGTGCCGGCGCCGCCCTCGCCGAACTGCGCATTAGATTCCGGGTCAAGCTCTCCGTTACGCCAGAAATTCCGGACATCCTTTATCCTCGATTTGATTTCCTTTCCTCTTTCTATCAGCACCGGTTTATAGCCGAGCTGGGCAAGGATTAGAGCCGCAAATAGCCCGCAGGGACCGCTTCCGACAACAACCGGCCGAAGACCCCGCATATTGCCGACCGCCGGCATCCGGTAACTCATGCTTGGGGCGGGAGAAATCCTGATGTCCTGTGAAAATCGGGAAAGCAGCTCAGTCTCATTTTTGACTCGGACATCTATCGTATAAACAGCCACGATATTGTTTTTGCGCCTGGCGTCTATGGATTTGCGAATTATCGTAAAGTCAAGAAGCTCCTGGTCGGACATATTCAGCCGTTTGACAATGCTCGCTGCCAGGGCATCCGGCTTGTGGTCGAAGGGCAGCGTTATATCTCTGATTCTGATCATAAGTTTCAATTCTTCAGTGAACCGGTAATTAAAATTATGGCCGAATATAAATGGGGCGTGGTCCTTGTTCAAATTAAAAATAGTACGGCATTACGTATTGACTGGAAAAAACGCAGGCCGGTTCTTCGGCCGCACCTCTTTCACACCCGGCGAATTTCTGGTAAGCTTTAACTGGTTCTCGCAAGTATTAAATCAGTTGTACAGGTTGGGAAAATGTCAGGTAACGGTGGTTCAAAATTCGATTCGGACGGTCCCGGCTTATACGTACACGTGCCTTTTTGCCTGGCCAAGTGCCGCTACTGCGGCTTTTATTCCAGGCCCATTGACCAATACGATGTGGGTGCCGTTGTTTCTGCGATGATTGCCGAGATGGAGCGGTACGAATTGGGCGACGGCATAAAAACCATTTACATCGGCGGCGGAAGTCCGAGCGCCCTTGAGCGGGAACATCTGCTTCGGCTGGTCGCCCGGGCTAAGCAGCGGTGCCTGGCGGCGCAAGAGTTTACCGTTGAGGTCAATCCCGGACAGGTCGATATGGAACTGCTGCGTGAGCTGCGCACCGCAGGGGTAAACCGGCTTTCGATAGGGGCACAGTCTTTCATTCAGCGGGAGCTGGATTTTCTCGGCAGAGGTCATACCGTCGAATGCACACGCAGGGTAGTCCGGCAGGGCAGGTCGGCGGGATTCGACAATATCAGTCTGGATTTGATTTTCGCCGTTCCCGGTACCGACCTTGACTCGTGGAAACAAAATCTCCGCTGGGTAATCGAACTTCAACCGGACCATATAAGCGCTTACGGCCTCAGTTATGAATATGGCACTCCGCTTAGCAGGGATCTCGCCGCGGGGCTGGTAGAAGCGGTCGATGAGGATACCGACCGGGCAATGTTCGAGCTGACTATTGACGAGCTTGCTCAGGCCGGAATCGACCAGTACGAAATATCGAATTTTGCCAGGCACGATTTCGAGTGCAGGCATAATCTTAACTACTGGGCAAACGGAAGTTATACCGGTATCGGGCCCGATGCAACTTCGTATTTGCATGGGACGAGGAGTTCGAATTTCGCCGATATAGATAAGTATGTCCGGGCGGTCACGAGCGGCGAAAGCACAGTCGAGTCGAGCGAGACGCTTAGCGATCTGGAACGGGCATGCGAAACCGCCGTGCTGAATCTGCGCCGCCGGCGTGGAATTGATCTGGCTGAATTCAAAAGCCAAACGGGTTACGACGCCCTTCAACTATTCGCAGAGCCAATTCGAAGGTATCGGAAACTGGGTTTGATCGAGATGAACTCCGCCAGAGTATCGCTCACGCGCCAGGCGCTCGGAATCGCCGATTCGATTCTGTGCGACTTTGCACTTGTTTAGCACGAGCCATCGTCGCTTCGGACAACCTTCAACGGAGCATTAGCCCAGCTTAACCGGTTTCTGCCCTTTGGCGGATTTATAAATTGCCAGTATCACTTCGACCGCTTTGCGGGCTTCGCGCCCGTCGATCCAGAAATCCTCGCCGGAATCGAGTGCGTCGAGAAACGCCTTGAAGTTCCGCGTATGATTTTCGTGTGTGATTGCCGCCGGGTCGGATACGCCGCCGCCGCCTTCGATCTCACCGAATTTCTTCAGGATTTCGGCGTCTTCGGGTTTCTCGTCGGCAAACTGCCAGACGGTTATACTGTTTTCCACATTGATGATGGTGCCTTTTGTGCCGGTAATCTCGAATCGCCGGAACTGGCCCGGGTACGAACCGGTCGTGCCGTAAATCATTCCCAATGCGCCGCTGGTGTAGCGCAGCACTGCGGTCGCGGTGTCCTCGGCTTCGATCTGCGGATGGCCGAGCTTTGCCGTAAATGCCTGCACCGATTCGATGGGCGGCATGACATCACAGAGCATATCGACCATGTGAATTGACTGGTTCATCAGCGCGCCGCCGCCGTCGAGTTTCCATGTCCCGTGCCAGGAGTCCTTGTAATACTCGTCGGTCCGCCACCAAGGGACATAGATGCCGGCGTAGGTAATCACGCCGAGACGCCCGGAATTGATTGCCTGCCTTATCGGAACCATCATATCGTTGAACCGGTAGGGGAATATGCCGCCTAAACGCGTGCCGGCTTTTTCATGGGCCTCAACCATTAAATCGATTCGCTCTAATGTAATCTCCAGCGGCTTTTCGCATATTACGTGCTTGCCCTCCCCGGCCGCGGCGATCGTCGGCTCGGCGTGAAATCCGCTCGGCGTCGCGATGGTAATAATATCGATTTCATCGCTCCGGAGCATTTGCTCGTAATCTTCGAAGGCACGAACGTCATACTTGTCAGCGAGTTGTTTGGCTCTGTCGGCGATCTTATCGCAGCAGCCGATGAGCTTCGCATTAGGCAAGTCACCGATGGCCCGGGCGTGAAAATCAGCGATCAGTCCGGCACCAACAATTCCAAAATTCCAGGTCTTCATCTCTGTTTTCCTTTCAGACTCGTAGGGTGGGCCTTGGCCCACCGATTCGATCCTGGTGGGGCAAGCCCCACCCTACACCTAAAAAGTTTAATCACACATCAGGCCGACCTCGGCGGAAAGTTCTCTTACAACGGCAATCGCCTTTGAGAACAGCTCCGGCCCGGTCGAGCCGCCGAACTGCCCGCCGAGCTGCAGGTGGGGTTCCATCGTCATACAGCCCTGGTAATTCATCGCCGCTAATTCGGCAAGAAGTTCTTTTATCTGCCCATCGCCTTGACCCGGTATGCTGCCGACGTCCGCGGCGCCGAGTTTCCAGTCCTTGATATGAATGTGGACGACGTAGGGCTTCATCACAGGCCAGCAGACTTCGACGTTGTTGGTGATTTTCTCGCCCCAGACGAAGTTTGCCGGGTCATAGACCAGCCTCAGTTTCGGCGAATTGATAGTCTCGATCAGGTCCACGCAATTCTCCGCCGTGTGGCCGTAGATGTTGGCTTCGTTCTCGTGCACCATCGTGACATCAACGCCGGCCAGCACCTCGACCTTTGCGGCCATTCGCTCCAGCACCTCATCGCGATAGTCATTAATGTCCTTGCCCTCGGGTGCGTAGTAGCTGAACATTCGTATATAAGGCGTCTCGAAGAACACCGCCAGGTCCACTGCGTGCTTGAACTTGTCTAAGTGCGGCTCGAAAGGCTCGTCCAGCTTTACCTTGCCGATGGGCGAGCCGATCGCGCTGACTTTCAGGCCGTGGTCTTTTATCATCTTCCTTGCTTCGTCCAGCTCGCCCTTCGACAGGTCCATGATATTCTTCTTATCGATAAAGCGAGGCTCGATATAACCAACTCGCTGGCTTTCGAGATACTTTACCTGGTCCAAAAAGCCCTCGGTAACTTCATCTGCAAACGCACTTAATTTCGCCATTTTCTTGTCTCCTAAAAAACTAATGATCTTCCTCATAAGGTCCGAGGAAACGCTCACCATTGAAGTGGATTAGGTGCGTCGGCGACTCCGCAATCCAGACTTCTGTTTCCCACGAGATATCGCCAAGGTATTTCAACAATGTCCGCCGGTCAAGAAAGGCGGTTACGTATACGAGTCCCGCATGCGATCCCGAAAACAGTTGCCTCAACTCCTGCCGCCTCTTTGGATTCACGGGTCCATGACTAGTAACCGCTTCGATGAGAACAAGCCAATTCTTCTCGACGTAGTGAACGACAACATCGGGCATCTTCCCGTGCTCTTCGACTTCCACGCCCAAAGCCACAAGCGCCTTGGAATCAAAATACGCCCACTTCTTTTGCGTGTCGCCCACATATATTACTTGCCCGCCCGGCGTAAAAAGTGGACAGAAATCGTCGATGATCTTCTTAACCAGCACATTCTGTCCTCCTGGTGAAAGTGTGATCTCCTCTGCACTCCGGAGTCTAAGTGGGATGCGGCGCATCTCTCGCTCTCGTGCATAGAGCCGCTTCAGCGTTTCGACAGACTTTAGATATTTCTGCAAACGCCCTTTCCAGCTTTGTTTGCCATATTCACGCAACAGTTTTAGTGCTGACATCTCAATTTGATAGACTGCTTTCGGGCTGTTCGTAGGGCGTGTCGGTGTATCGGGATTCAACACAACCAGTGCGGCCTGCACAAACTGATGGATGGTCTGTCGCCGCACAGTCTCGCGTGTGTTAGGCGCATATCGCTTGTCATAGTGCGCGGCGAAAAACTCCATCATGGGCGTGATGCCCATCAACGGATCGGTCGCATCCTCCCAATCGTCTTCAGGCTTCAGGTCCAAGAGAGAAAGAAGCGTTAAGGCTGAGCGTTCATTCTGTTGCTGATGCGGAAGTTCGAGCGCCTCCAGTATATCGAGCGCTTCCTGAATTCTTCGCTCGGCTTTCTTTGCTTTTGTCTTCTTAGCCATTGCTCTTGTATATCTTTTCCAGAATTGCGTCCACAGTCTCCTGATCCGGGATACGATTCTTCACATGCATGCCTATCCGCACGAGTAGTTCTCGCGTAGGGTAGCGCATTTTCCGCAGGTCTGTGGCGTTGACCTGAGTATGTCCGCTGAAAAGCCGGAAGTATCGATCAAACAAAGTAGAATTCAAATAGACCGCCAATCCTTTCGCCAGGTTCGACGGCAGCCCTTTGCCTCCCGCGTGGAAGTAGTTCAAATGATTCTCAAAACCGACGAGCGGCGCTTGGATCCGTTGTGGATCATAAATGGCCGCCACAACCCTCCTCCGCTCCTCCTTTGAGGAGAAACGCTTCGTAAGTACGTAATGCCCTGCCGTAACCATCAGATCGCGTGTTCGTTCCGATGATACAATCGCATTTGGTTTCTTCCCCGATTCGGCTGGCCAGCGAATGAATCCATCCTCAAAGTGGCACGGATACACCAACGGCACCGTTCCCTCTTCAGGTTGGGGCCGGAGGTGTTCCCGCGCGCGAAAATCCACAACGCGCCCTGTCGAAACCTCCATCCCCAATTCACCAAGTGGCGTTCCGAACCGCCGCATTCGGTTCATCACATCTTCGTCATCATCACTGAGTACCAGATGAATGAAAGCATCACTGTCACCCGGCAAGACCATATACTCGTATGGAACGCGCCGAACATTCACTTTGCGGAAATCGGAGTCTTCCGACGATGAGATAGTCACGTGCAGCGGTTTATTTATACCGCGTGCCGCGTGAAAAATCACGTTTTCCTGAAGAACATCATCTTCACCAAAAGCCTTCTTGCGCGACTCAAACACGTGAATCCGCCTCATCGTCATCATGTCCAGCAAAGCTATACGGAACCGGCGAAAATACGGCCCGTTGCAAAAACTGCGAGGTGTAATCGCCACCAACTCGCCCCCCGATTCCAGCATCTTCGCCGCCAACCATACGAAAGCCGCATAGAGGTTCGAAACCTCCGTTCCTCCTGCATCCAGCAGCTTACGAGTTTCCGATTGCCCGTTGATCTTCTTGTACGGCGGATTTAAAATCACATGTGTAAAGCGTTCTGCCCGTTCCGAAAACAGTCCTTTCTCCGTCAGAGCCACGCCTGCCGCCACAAAATCCTTAGCTCGGATTTTTCCGTTAAAGGCTATGCCCGCTTTTATGCAGGCAGCTTCACAACGTCCAATTGTATCTTCTAAATACGGCAACATTAGCTCATCATTTTCATAAGCTACCACTTCAATCGACCGCAATAGCTGCTTTTTCGATATGAAAGCTTCTACTCCTGCTGCCAACAACACGCCCGCTCCAGCTCCTGCATCGAGAATTCGCACTTCCTCAAAATCTCGTTCGAACAAATCCGCCATAAACTGCGCAATAGCCGTCGGGGTCAGAAACTGTCCTATTCTAGATCTTTCACACCTTTGGGAATTCCTGCTCAGCCTTCGGCGGATATGATCAAGTTCGCTTATGATTCCCGTAACCATCGTTCCGATTATTTATCCTATATGCCTGATCTGACTATTGTGCATATGGTTTCTGCATAGACTTTTTTATCTGTCACATTTGCCACAATAAGCTTCGCTTTCACCAAAACTTACATCCATATCATAGCATTAGTTGGATAATTTTCAACCAAAAAATTTGGATTAGAATCAATGCAGAGTTAGAAACTTGCGGCTACATCCGGTAGATTCCTTTTTATTTCGTTCAGCCTGTAGCCGAAGCCCGGGCCGCCCAGCGTGGATAAGTCGACCTGGCCGTCGCGCCGTTTATAGAGTCCGGGATGCACTACTTCTTCCGGCGCCGAGGCGGCCGGGTAGAACTGCATCGCGTTGGTTTCCACTCCCATAATCGTGCCGGCATACGCGGCCAGACGAACGTGCGGAATCTGTGCTAACATCGGATTCGTCAAGTCCTGCACCATCAAAGTCATGCCGTGCGCCTTTGCCCAGCACAAACTCAGCAGCGCTCCGGTCTGGGTCTTGCAGGTTTTCAGTGCTACCCCGGTCCAGCCTAAGCTGCGGCCGAGCCTTACCAGTTTCCAGTCGTGGGCGCTTTCGTCCATGAACAACGGCTTTCGCGCCGAGACGCTGTGGACATCGATCTGGTTTTCCTCCAGGTCGTACGGAAACGGCTGCTCAACGTAAAGAATCATCTGGTATATACCGGGAAATTCGTCCATCAGCCTGTCCAGGATATCGTTCACGTAGGCAGGGTCGGTGACTGTACAGTTGAAGTCACTTGTCAGCCACTGTACGTCATTATTGATTGCGATTTCACCGACTTTGATCAAGCGTTCATAGTCCCATTCCGAATCGTTGCCGCACAGTTTGACCTTCAGGCACGTCAGTCCATCTCGCTTTATCCAGTCCGGCAGCAAAACCGGGTAGCCGTCGTCCGGCTCGTCCCCGGTCAGTTCGGCCGCGTCGAGCAAATCCTTGCCGCCCACGAGGTGCCAGGCGGGCATGGTTTTCGCCGGGGGAGAACTGAAAAAGTCGGCAGGATATTTACCGGAAAATGAGACATTGCTACCTTTAGCCGGTTCGAGAAAGCTGGACAAATCCTTGTTCATAAATTCGGCGTTGTAGGTCGAGTAAACATCGCGATCCAGAAGCTTGCCGTACGCATCGTGCAGGGCGACATCGAACGCCGAGCAGCACACCAGGGCCGCTAAGTGCGGCATGGGTTCGGCCTGCTCGCCTCGCTCCCGGTTGAGCCGCTCTAAAAGCTTCGGCAGAACGGACTCGATAAAATCGCTGCCTATTTCGATTGGATGTCCCTGCCGGTCGAACCCGGCCCACGCTTCCGCGAGCATCCGGCAGAAAAGCTGCATCGCGTCACACCGTTCCTGGTAGCCCAGGCTGCTGGGCCAGGCCCACTGGACGCTAAGCGGCGTCTCGCCCCATCCCTGTGCCTTTTTTCCCTCTGCTCCGGCCACAGTTAAGCATGCACGCGCACAGATAACGGAGGTTAGTGTTTCTGGCCCGAACTTAAGCGGGACCCTCGTCTGAACAGGAATAAAATACAAGTCAACTGCTACCGGTCTTATATCAGCTTTCATATTCTCACCGCCGCAATCTTCGTTTATATTCAAAATGAGCGAATTGTAGATATCAATAGATTTATAATCTAAACTCAACTATTGGTCAACCTTAACTTTGCCGGATTATCAGGCCGAACGAACTCTACCGGCCCCGGCGGGCATTTAGCGGCGAATTCTTTTTAGCGAGCCCTTGCAACAAAGTTCCGGTTGGGTTATATTAACTGCTCCTGTTGGTCTAAACGGCCTCAAGAAAGACGTCTTTTTGGGTTGATTTGTCGGCCGGGGCATCTATAATCTCGATAGAAGACGTTTTTACAGGACGAAGTGTTTTTATTCGTGAGTCGTTAATAAAGTATCTTAAAACACAGGATGTCATTTCGATATTTGATTGAAAGGAGCAAGCATGGAACTCAATAGAAAACTGAAAATGGGAATGATTGGCGGAGGGCCTGGAGCATTCATCGGCGATGTGCACCGCAAGGCATCACGTTTGGACGGCGGCATAGATCTCGTAGCCGGGGCGTTCGATATCAACCCGCGCAAATCCAAACAGCAGGGACGCGAGCTTATGCTCGATCCAAAGCGAGTCTATGGCACTTACGAGCAAATGATCGAGCGGGAGCTTAAGCTGCCCGAGGGCGAAAGGATCGATTTTGTTTCGGTCACCACGCCGAACAACTGGCATTTTCCGATTGCGAAAGATTTCCTCAACGCGGGCTTCCACGTAATGTGCGAAAAACCGATGACAATCAATTCCAAAGAGGCCAAGGAGCTAAAGCAAATCGTCAAGAAGACCCGCAAAGTGTTCGGACTGATGCACAACTACACGGGCTATCCGATGGTGAAGCTTGCCCGTGACATGGTCCGCGACGGAGACCTGGGCAAGATTCGCAAAATCGTCGTGCAGTATCCGCAGGGCTGGCTCGCGACGGCGCTGGAAAAAACGGGCCAGATGCAGGCCGCCTGGCGGACCGACCCGAAGCAGAGCGGCGGGGCCGGTTGCATGGGTGACATCGGCACGCACGCCGAGAATCTTTCCGAGTACGTCACGGGATTGAAAATCAAGGAAGTTTGTGCCGACCTGACGATTTTTGTCAAGGGCCGAAGGCTCGACGACGACGGCAACGTTTTGCTGCGTTTCAACAACGGGGCCCGGGGCGTTCTACACGCCAGCCAGGTTTCCATCGGCGAAGAGAACAATATTGCTATCTGGGTCTACGGCGAAGATAAGGGCCTGGAATGGCATCAGGAGCATCCGAACCAGTTGTACGTCAAGGTTCCGGACGGGCCGGTACAAGTCTGGAGTCGTGGAAATGGGTACGTCGGTGCCAAGAGCGCCGCGGCGGGTCGTGCCACGCGTCTGCCGTCAGGCCATCCCGAGGCGTTCTTCGAGGCCTTCGCCAACAATTACCGCAATTTCGCCGAGACCGTACGGGCGAGGATAACCAGAACTAAACCCGATCCCCTGGCGCTGGACTTCCCGGACGTTAACGACGGCCTGCGAGGCATGCTCTTCATCGAGACTGTTCTGGCAAGCACCAAGAGCAAGCAAAAGTGGACCGCGTTCAAGAAATAGCGGTCAGAACGTAATATTTTAGGAGTACTCAGAATGCAAAATGTGCAAGAGAATTCACATCCGGGTGATGCGAAGATATCCCGGCGCGGCTTGATGGCTTCCGCAGCAGCAGCCGCGGCGGTGGCGATTTCGGCGGGGACATCGACCGCCCGGGCGGCAACGCCCTCGAAGAAGTTCAAGCTGAAGTATGCTCCTACGCTCGGAGCGTTCAGAGAACACGCCGGCAGAGACCCCATTGATCAGCTCAAATTCATGGCTGATCAGGGCTTTTCGGCGATGTTCGATAACGGCATCATGGGAAAGCCGAAAGACATACAGGAAAAAATCGCAAAAGAAATGAGCCAGCTCGACATGACCTTAGGACCGTTCGTTCTTTACGCCGACTTCGGCAAAAAGTCGTTCGTCACTCGCGATCAGGAAATTCGCAAGATGTTGATCAGCAAAATGAAAGAAGGCGTCGAATGTGCCAAGCGTGTCAACGCCAAATGGACGCTGGTCGTGCCGGGTCACTTCGACGAGGGCCTCGAATGGGACTATCAGACGGCCAACGTTATCGACAATCTCAAATACTGCGCCGAAGTTGTTGAGCCGTCGGGACTGGTAATCGTCCTTGAGCCGTTGAATGCCTGGACGAATCACCCGGGCCTGTTCCTTACCAAGATTCCGCAGGCCTACATGATCTGCCGGGCGGTAAACAGCCCCTCGGTCAAAATTGTCGACGACATTTACCACCAGCAGATTACCGAAGGCAACCTTATCCCGAATATCGATATGGCCTGGAGCGAAATCGCCTCCTTCCATCTCGGTGACAATCCCGGCCGCAATGAGCCGACCACCGGCGAGATTAATTACAAGAACATCTTCAAGCACATTTACGACAAGGGCTACAAGGGTGTTCTGTGCATGGAGCACGGCAGAAGCAAGCGAGGCAGGGAAGGCGAGCAGGCGGTCATCGACGCGTATCGGGCCTGCGACGATTTTTAGCCATTGCTATCGAGAACAGATTAGATTTGGTAGGGTGTGCACTGCACACCATCATCACCAATAAATGGTGTGCGAGACACACCCTACGACTGAAAGGAAATACTTATGAAGAATGAATCAATTGAAAGAACCGCCAGAGTTTCGCGCAGGGATTTCATGAAGACCTCTGCGGCCGGGGCGGCGGCAATTCTTGCCGGCAAAAGTGTAATCTTCGCCGCAGGAGCTAAAAGGAAACTGAAGATCGCTCTAATTGGCTGCGGCGGCAGGGGCAACGGAGCCCTTGGCAATTGCATAGAGGCTGCCACGCATATCAACGGGCTGGAGCTGGAATTAGTCGCTACCGCCGACTGGTTTAAGCAAAAGGCCGAATCGACCGGCGGCAAATACCAGCTCCCGGCATCTAAATGCTTCGGGGGCGGCAACGCTTACAAGCAATTGCTCGAAACGGACGCGGACGTCGTGCTTATTGCCACGTCGCCGAACTTTCGCCCCGTGCATTTCGAGGCGGCCGTCAAAGCGGGCAAGCACGTCTTCATGGAGAAACCCGTAGCCGTCGACCCGCCGGGCATTCGAAAGATCATCGCGGCCGGTGAGATTGCCAAAAAGAACGGCCTCGGAGTCGTCGCCGGCACTCAGCGCCGTCACCAGGCGAACTATCAACGAATCCAATACGCCGTCGAACGCGGCGCGATCGGCAAAATCACCGGCGGCTGTGTCTGGTGGTGCGGCGGGGCACTCTGGTACAAAACCAAAGACCCGAACGAAAGCGACGCCGACTACATGGTCCGCAACTGGGTCAGCTTTACCGAGATGTCGGGCGACCATATCGTCGAGCAGCACGTTCACAATCTCGACGTCGCCAACTGGTACATCGGGCATCCGCCGGACAACGCGCTCGGCTTCGGCGGCCGAGCACGCCGCAAGACCGGCAACCAGTTCGACTTCTTCAGCATCGATTACGATTACGGCGACGGTGTCCACATCCACAGCATGTGCCGCCAGGTGAACGGAACCGACGGCGGAGTCCGGGAATTCTTCGCGGGCACCGAAGGCCAGACCATGGGCGGCGGGGGCCTTAAAGGGAAAGAAATCAAGCCGCCGGACTTCCCCGACCGCAATGCCTACGTGCAGGAGCACGTCGATCTGCTAAACAGTATTCTCAAAAATGAGCCGCTCAACGAGGCCCGCAACGTCGCCGAATCTACGCTAACCGCGATCATGGGCCGGATCTCCACCTATACCGGCAAGCTGGTCAGGTGGAAAGACCTGACGGAGAATACGGGTTCGCCCTGGTACAACCTGACGCTCACTCCGGCCGCCCTGGATTTCGAGTCGGCCGGCGTAGTAGCTCCCCCAGACGATATCGTAGCAATCCCCGGAGCAGATAGAAGACGCGGAGGTTAAGCAAATGCTATTGCCGGTCTTACCCGGCATGGCGGAAAAATAAATCTGTAGGGTGGGCCTCGGCCCACCGATCCAAGCTATTCAAAAAGTCGCGCTATTACAAGCGCGGCTTTTTTTATACCCCCCCCGGCCAAAAACAGCCTTATACTAATGGATTAAATAGGGGATTAAATAGGAACGTTTACGATTGAGTGTATTGAAGTTCTTTTTCTCCTGTTTCGATACGTCTTTACCATCCCTTGTTCGACTTCAACCTCATAAATCCGTAAACGGCACTAATAGAATCCCCGCCGATTTGACGGAAATAAGTAAGGTAACGTCTTGACAAAAGCTTGCTCATAGATGTCCCCAGATAAAGTTCGACATAATAGAGGTAAAATAAGAATTCGTTCGGAGTCTGTCATGCAGGAATTGCAATAATTAAAGCCTGACCCCTTGGATCT